>Ga0209185_1000034_pt1 | contig 243195 bp, 215 predicted proteins | sample SidtaG_2_FD_187425 | JGI IMG/M metagenome (GOLD analysis project Ga0209185, IMG submission 187425) | Marine algal microbial communities from Sidmouth, United Kingdom - Sidmouth_Asex2 metaG (SPAdes) (version 2) | ecosystem: Host-associated > Algae > Red algae > Unclassified | place: Sidmouth... | reverse complement strand
AACTTGCTCAACAGTGGGTTCTAGCTTGAATTCCCAGGTCATGTTTAACATATCTACATTATAGTAAACATAGTGTAGGTTGTTCACTTCGTTCACGCTCCGCTACACCACCAACCCAATCAAGATTATGGTTGGAGTACTGCGAAGTCTTTTGATAGATTGGGAGTCTTTCTGAAATAGCGGATTACATCTCATTTAATCTGCATGTAAATATGTCTTTAAATACAAATCATCAGCAACTGATTTTGGTGACTGGACCTGCTCGGTCCGGCAAAAGCGAATGGGCAGAAAATCTGGCTGCTCAATCTGCACTCAAAGTGGTGTATGTAGCGACAGCAGCAATTTGTCTTGAGGATCAGGACTGGCAAGCACGTATCCTGACTCACCAAAAACGGCGTCCTCCTGAGTGGCAGACATTACATGTTCCGGTTGAGATAGCTCAGACAATTCAATCACAGCCTCAGTCAGTTTGCTTACTTATTGACTCTTTGGGTACTTGGCTAGCAAATGTTTTGGAGCAAGATGCCTGTTTGTGGACAAATACCCTCCAGCAGTTGTTGAAGTCATTACAGCAAGCGGAATGCCACATCATCATGGTAGGGGAAGAGACAGGGTGGGGGGTCGTTCCAGCTTATCCATTGGGGCGACTTTTCCGCGATCGCATGGGTGAATTAGTTCGTCAGGTGGGTGCAATTTCAGATCAGGTTTATCTTGTTTCAGCCGGTTATGCTCTAAATCTTAAAGCTTTAGGGACTTATATTCCTACCGTAGACTCCCTAGATATGACTGAGACAGAGGAATAGGAAAACAATTAGCCGCCTAGAGTTCTATCTTCTGGAGGATATAGCTAGGCTATGATTTGAGCTAGACTCGCTGAGTCTAGATGATGCAATTTAGGTCGAAAACAGTTATGGCTTCCCCACAACACGTCAAAGAATATTTAGCCTCCTGGCTGCAACTGGGAAAGCAAGTTTGTGTGGGCATCCAACAGGAACCAGTACATCTCCACCATGTGGTTCAAGGTGATCGGTATAGCTCTGAATTTGAAGAGCTTTGGCAATATGTGCAAGGACGCGAGTCTAAAAATTGCTATCTAGAGGGTTTAGACCCTTCCATTTCGGAATTGTTGTCCGATAGCTGGGAAATCACGGACTGCGCTCGCTGTCAGATGCCTGTGAGTTTGCCTAGTGCAGGAATAGCATCGCCACTTTGTCCTTGTCACGACATACCGAGTTGGCCGAATGACGAATTACCTCGACCTCGTCCCCCGGTCGACAGTTCACACCGCTTGCAGTCTATTTGCGATCGCTTAACCTCTGCGGCCTCCTCTGCTGAAGACTAACCCACCAGCATCAGAACACCATTTCCAATTTTTTAAAGTCTTTCTCGATCTCAACCCAAAGAGATTTGTTGTGAGGATCGGTATTGAGTGCTTTTTTTAGATAGGCTCTGGCCTGATTGAGCTTGCGCTCTCGCATGAGTTGTCGTCCCCAAGATTGATAAATAATAGCTTGCCATTGTCTAACTTCGGCATCTTCGGGTAAGCGTTGGGCCAACGCTTCAATCAATGCCACTGCACGAGGAAATCTTTGACCTTGAATCAAGTCCTGTAATTGTCGATAAGAATCAACTTTGAGCTTGATCTCTTCAGGCGAGAGAGGTAACACCCGAGCAGCGTGTGCTTGTCTAGGAGTCGTGCTTACCTTTTGGGCTGATGGAGAGGCTGGTTGTTTACTGTGGGGCGATGGAGACGGTGTTTTGGGGGAAGACTGTTGCTGAGAGTGCGGACGATGAGTAGGGGAAGAGGATGCTGTTGGTTGGGAGGTGACTTTAACTTGAGGAGAAGGCTGAGAATTTACAGGGAACCCAGGGGAGGTTGAAGCAGTCGCTGCATTTGTTTCCCGTGCAGGAGGGACGATTTTTTGGAGTGTTTTGTAGGCTTCAGTAACCTGGATGAATTTATCATGGGCAAGCTGATCCCCCGGATTAATATCTGGATGCCATTGGCGAGCTAAACGTCGATAGGAGGCTTTAAGCTCATCAATGTTGGCTCTAGAAGTGATTTGTAGTAGGCGATAGCAATCCGCGATGTCCATATGTTTTTTCGTCAGGAGCCCCTTACTCTAAGTTGAATCACATTAGTAGTGAAAATGAATATCATCCTTACACCCCCTATCATCCCTATAGTGGGCACTTCCAATTAAATTCTTTCACGATCAACAAATATATTCACGCCGAATCCAAGTGGAGTCAACCGCAAGTTCTCAATCAGTACGCTGCATAGAGTGCATTTGTATAGGGAGTAGTAGCAATCAACACCGTTACCAGATGAACACCTGCAGACTTTTTGATCTCGGTTAATGATATTGCTCATGGCTATACAGCTCTTAAGCTATCGTATTTTTCTTGCTAACCATCAAAAGACTATAGATATTGGCCATCTCGGATTATTTTGCCCTTCTGTTAACCAATAGCATCAGATAATGCTTAGTTTACAAAGTGCAGGCAGACTGCTTGCCGTTAGGCTTAGAGCCCCTCACAACAATACTAGCGAGTTTCTGAAGAAGTCCAATGCCTACGACATATTCCTAATGGCACATCAATAAAAATAAATTTTTGTAAACATTCTATGTCTATAGGCTGATGAAAAGCATGGTTGCATCCCTGATACTAAGGACATCGAAGTTAAACAACGGAGTCAAACACATGAGTACCGAGAACCTATCTTCAGTCATGGATGACGACCTCTCTCCTGAAGAGCGAGCAAAAGGATATACAAAAGACGATGCAGGTTTAACCAACGCCTTTGCAACTGAGCCTGAAACCTCTATTGCTCAACCTGGAGAGAGACCACAAGATCTATTTGGCTTTAATGCGTTTGCAGAGACTTTCAGTGGCCGATTAGCAATGGTTGGTTTTGATCTCTTAGTCATTACCGAACTAGTCACGGGCAAAGGCATTGTCAACCTGTTCGGATAAGCAAAGCTATATTTTGCAATTTTAAGTATTTTACAGAAGTTAGGTAGGAGAAACGAGAATGAGTACGGAACAGAAGAAATTTGGATTTACTCAATTTGCAGAAACTTGGAGCGGTCGTCTAGCAATGATGGGTTTTTCCCTTTCCATCATTGCAGAATTGGTGACAGGACACGGCCTTTACAGTAGCTTATTAGGCTAATCAACATTCGAGTGCTTGTTGACTATTGATTAGGCTCATTGATTGTATTTTGACTGATGAAATCTCAGTACTGATACCAGTTATACGTTGATCTAGTCGGGCACGCACTTGTCATCTCAGCTATTAGCTACCCTGAAAAGAGTCCAACCTTTTAATGAGGTTGGACTCTTTTATTAGTGTTTTCTTCAAATCCGAGTCATAGTTACTTGCTAGCAGACCTGGAACAACGGCGATAATCTGAATTGGCATAGATTTGAGTTGCATAGATTTGAGTTGCATCACCAATTGTGGTTCTGGATCCACAAATCAGTAAAGTTAAGCAAAGCATTTCAACGTTTTGCGAAAAAGTGTTGGAAGATACATAATCTTTCTTTAATCTAGGGACTACTAATTCTCCATCAGGAAGGGTAGACATGAATAATGACCTACCTAGAGCTAGGCAGACGCTGGATCTACAACAATATGCCACTATCATGGCTACCTTAAAACACCGAATGGCTGTCGCTACTGCCAACCATGATGATCGGCTGCTGAGCCTCTTGGCCAGTGAGCAAGCCCAACTTGAATCTGCTCAACGTCATCGCCACCCAGTTACCGGACAAAACAAAATAGCTCAAATTTGGCACCGTTTAGAACAAGTGATTGCTGACCGGACTCAACTTAGCGTCGTGCATACTACTGACACTACAGGACAGGAATGGTGGCATGTTGAAGACCCACGCACGGGCAAAACATTCCAGGCTGAATCTTTGAACATCGCCCTGCACTGGATCGAGGAAAATCGATTGGGCAGATAGGTAAACCACAATCGCAAAATCTGTCGCTTCTTTAGTGATTTCGGTCTGGTCTGGTCTAGTCTTCTGTATGATCAGAGGGAACGCGCACTGACTATCCCTATGAAAGTAGCAGTAACAGGCGCAACCGGTTTTGTGGGCCAACGCCTGGTCGAACGGTTGCAAGAAGAAGACCATCAGATCCTTGTTTTGGTTCGCAATGCCATTAAAGCTGCCAGAATTTTTCCACCACAGCAGTTCCCCAATGTCGAGATTCTAGCCTACCAACCCCAAACCTCGGGCGCTTGGCAAAAATCCCTGTCTGGATGTAACGGGGTCGTTAATCTGGCTGGGGAACCTCTCGTGGGCGATCGCTGGACGGATAGCCGCAAACGAGAAATTATCGATAGTCGGACGGTAGGCACCCAAAAAATCGTCGAAGCGATCGCGGCTGCTGATCCAAAGCCCACTGTATTGGTCAATACCTCCGCTATTGGCTACTACGGCACCAGTGAAACCGCTGTTTTTGATGAATCGAGTCTTCCAGGAGATGATTTTTTAGCAAGCGTTTGTCAATCTTGGGAAAAGGCAGCACAGACCGTTACGAATTCAGGAACTCGGCTGGTGATTTTTCGGTTTGGTATTGTTTTAGGCATGGGAGGCGCTTTAGCCAAGATGCTGCCGCCATTTCAGATGTTTGCAGGCGGCCCCATCGGTAAAGGCCGACAATGGTTCTCTTGGATTCACCGAGATGACCTAGTCAATCTTATTCTGGCTGCTCTCACGGATAGTAGTAAATCAGGAATCTACAATGCCACTGCACCTAATCCGGTGCGGATGACTGAGTTATGCCAATCTTTGGGCGATGTTTTGAATCGCCCCTCCTGGTTGCCTGTCCCCGACATCGCCCTAGAACTGCTGTTGGGAGAAGCGGCACAGCTCGTCCTAGAAGGGCAAAATGTCCAACCGAAGAAGACCCAAGCAGCAGGATTTGAGTATAAATATCAGACCATTGATACGGCACTCCAGCAGATTTTGACCTGATGGCCCTTCAACGTATTCTGTTTCTTCATCCCAACTTTCCAGCTCAATTTAGGCATTTAGCCGTTGCTTTGGCCAATAGCCCCAAGCATCAAGTGGTCTATGGAACAGCCCGTGAGGAGGGCCAGATTCCTGGGGTCCATAAGATTCTCTATCAGCCCTCCCGTCAGGTTCGTCCTGAAACACACCACTACGTACGCCCCCTAGAAAGTGCCGTACTAGAGGGTCAAGCCGTCTATCGAGTGGCGCAACAACTGCAAGAACGAGGATTTGTACCCGATGTGGTCTATGCCCATTCGGGTTGGGGACCTGGTTTATTTGTTAAAGATATTTTCCCAAAGGCCAAGTTCTGCTGTTTTTTTGAGTGGTACTACCATGCCCACGGCACAGATGCCGATTTCGATCCAGCCGATCCCTTAGATGCAGACGCAGAAGCTCGGATTCGGATCAAGAATGCCCCGATCTTGCTGGATTTGGCAAGTTGCGATCGCGGCTTATCTCCCACCCACTGGCAACGCCACCAATTTCCCCCAGAATTTCAAAGTAAAATTAAGGTCTTGCATGATGGGGTTGATACCGAGTTTTTTCAGCCTCAGTCGGGTGCCAAACTAGTCTTACCAGAGATCCATCTGGACTTGTCCCCTGTTGATGAGCTGGTCACCTATGTCGCCAGAGGCATGGAACCTTATCGGGGCTTCCCTCAGTTCATGGAAGCGATCGCACTGTTGCAAGAAAAACGGCCTCACTGCCATGCCGTTGTTGTGGGTGCGGATCGCGTTGCCTATGGCAAAAACTTGCCAGATGGCCAAACCTACAAGCAACTGATGCTAGAGAAATTGCCTTTGGATTTGTCTCGCCTCCACTTCACGGGACGACTGCCTTACAGTCAATATTTGCAAGTGTTGCAGGCTTCATCTGTTCATGTATATTTAACTCGACCTTTCGTTCTGTCTTGGTCAATGTTAGAGGCCATGTCTACAGGCTGTTTGGTGATCGGCTCGAATACAGCTCCTGTTACAGAGGTGCTCAAAGATGGAGAAAACGGTTTGCTGGTAGACTTTTTCTCACCACAACAGGTGTGCGATCGCATCATCGCAGCCCTCGACCACCCCAAAGATATGCATGAGCTACGAGTCCGTGCCCGGCAAACGATTCAGGCTACTTACGACTTGGATAATCTATTACCCCAACATTTGGAGTGGTTAACCCGCTAAGCGAGTGAGGAGTGTCTTAGATTTTCTGGGGACGCTTGTACTCCTACATGAGCATAGGATCACTTCCAATACTTTCAGGCGCATCATCAACTTCGCACTCGCATTCTGTTCATTTCATTCACCCGTAGATGAAATGTATTTGCAGATTGTTTTTATACAATCGTGTAAAATAAACGGTTACTATGAGTTAGCAAATTGAGAATATAGCCAATTTTCTTGATACATATCAGGACAAGCTAACTCAAGATAATTTATTGAGAAGTAACGATGTAAACAATTGCAATTCCATAAAATCTGAGAAAATACTGGATAACGTGGGGGACTCAGCAATCTCAATACTCAGACCGAATTGCTGGGACGGATGACAGTTCCAAAAAAACGCGTTGACAGTTGGGAGGGAAGGCGTGCAGGAATTTAAGTCTCAGCAGTTACCGCTTTTGGTTGAAGATTGCAAACACCAAAAATTTAGCGGTGTCATCAATGTCTTGATTGAAACACCCCAAAAGAAACCGAGGACACGGGTAATTGCTTTTCACCAAGGCTGGATGACCTATGCGGGTGCCAAATTAACCACTAACCATGAACTTGCAGCCTTACTAGGTCGCGAACTCAAGCTGCGGGTAATGGATTTTGCCACTAAGTTGGCTGACAACAAAATGAAAGAGCATAACTCAATGCATGACTACCTTGAGTTATTTGTCCGCCTTAAGCTACTGCAGTGGCAGGATATCGAAGCCATCATGCAAACCAGACTCTTGGGAACGCTTGAGCAGTTAATCCCCTATAGCGGGGCAATGTCATTGAACCCAGATCAGTCGTTTGATCTCTACTACAGTGAGTCTCGACCCGGATTTGACTGGGCCTATTTACAGCCGATCTTTGCGCAGCGACAGGAGCACTGGGCGGCACTGGCTACCACCATTCCCTCGATCGAAGAGATTCCTCGGGCCTTAGAAATCGATCCCAACAATACTGCTGTTGTCGAACATGTCCAGCAGTGGGTGGACGGTCAACGTTCATTGGTGGACATTGCGACTGAATTAGACAGAGATCCATTAAAGCTAGCTCAGCTCTATTGCAAGTGGGCGAGAGAAGGCTGGTTAACGTTCAACTCGAAACAACCTGCTCGTGAACCAGAGAAGGCTATCAAGGATTTAGAATTGCCCATTGTACTCAGCGTCGATGATAGCCCAGTGGTACAAACCATGATTAAGCGGGCGATTGACGATCGCTATGAAGTGTTATCAACCGACAATGCCGTCGATGCCTTTAACATCCTCAACAACAACAATGTTTCTTTGATGCTGTTGGATGTCACCATGCCCGATATTAATGGCCTAGATCTGTGCCGCTCTATTCGCAGTATTGCTAAATTCCAACACCTGCCGGTCGTCATGCTGACAGCCCGGGAGGGTATGGTTAACAAAATCAAGGGGCAAATGGCCGGAGCAACTCACTATCTCACCAAGCCAGTCACCCGAGAAAAGCTGTTTGAGGTACTTGAGCAATATATACCCGAAGCAATAGTGGAATTGTAGCGTTCTGCTTTTCAGGCTCACGGCTGCTCATCGTATTTTCATTTCAACAAAGTCTACTGGACTGAACTAGCCCCATGGACATAAATAACCCATCCTATTTAATGTTCCGCCATAGTGATTCTCTCTATGGCATTGAAGCCGATCAAGTGCGAGGGATTTTTCAACTGCCTGAACTAACGCTGATTGCTGATGCCCCTACAGATATGATTGGCAGCCTCAATTGGCGCGGGACATCGCTGCCAGTGATGCATCTGGATCTACGTTTGGGCAGGCCTATGCAACTGTGTCAGCTCAGTGACAGCGTTATTGTCATTGAGTGGCAGGGCATTCAGGTGGGCCTAGTGGTGCAACAAGTGTTGGAGGTTCAGACTATAGCGGCAATAGCCCAAGAGGCGGCGCCTGACTATGGGCGATCGCAAACGATTAATACTGCCTTCGTCGCTGGCATTGCCAAAATAGCAGCAGATCTGATTGTTTTGCTCAACCTAGAAGCCTTAATTCGACAACCCGATCAGGTCGCTCTGATGATCTGGGAGTCGGCGCTGAGCCTAGACTCAGAGACCGCTGACTTCCTAGAAGCCGAGGCGCAAACTAATGCCGAAGCTCAACCCAACGGCATCAACTTCTATGACCGATATTGTGGTCTAGTCACTGCTGCAGAGCGGGCTATCTTTCAGCAACGGGCTGAGGAATTGCGTTCCTCTTCTGAGGAGGCGGATAGTACAGAGAAAATGGCCTTAGCCGTCATTAGAATCGGTGCCGACTACTTTGCCTTAGAGCTAGGTCTCGTGCGTGAATTTATCAATGTGCAGCAAGTTACTCCAATTCCCTGTACCCCTCAGCATATTGTCGGCAATATCAATTTGCGCGGGGAAGTGATGACGCTAGTAGATATTCTGCCAACGATAGAGCAAGCGCCTACTGCATCAACGACCAAAGCTGTTGTGGTGGAAGTTGACGATATTGTCGCTGGTATACCGGTTGATGCGGTTTTGGATGTGATGTATCTCTCCTCCCCAGAAATCACGGAGATGCCCATAGCAACAGATTACTTTCAAGGTACTGCCCAGTATCAAGATCAACACCTACGCATTCTTGACCTGCCCACCTTGTTCTCAATGGAGGAGCTAGTGGTCAACCAGAGCATGTAACACCATATCTTCCTGCCAGTCACTGTGTCGTATACCCCAGGGCCTTAACCCCAACATGACGCTCCCGTGAGCGATCGCAACTCTCTTCTTTCTTCAACCTCATCATTTACAAGGAGCAATTTCATGAAGATTACCCAACAAATGCGCTGGGCGATAGCTGGACTAACAGCCATGGTTGTGACTGCCGCTGGCGCTGAACTATATGAACTCAATTCAGCCAAGGGTGAAACCCTGGTGCTTGAGTATATTGGTTTAGTCGATGGCGAAAGCCAACGCTTGGTTAAGTTAGAGCTGGCGGGTCAAAAAAATGATACCCAAATCGCCCAAATTGACACCAGGATTAAGGCCTTAATTCAAGGAGACTCTGAGTTAAAAATACCGAGTGCAACCGGGGCCTTTCGTGAAGAGATGATCAGATTGCAAGCCTCTTGGGATAAACTCAAAGCCGACGTAATCCAAGCTCGACAGCAGCCCGACTTAAAACCACAAGTTCTCCAAGAAAGCGAAAGCTTATTTGCCCTCACTGAGCAGGCGGTCGCCGATGCGGAAGAGCAGAACCTGGCAAAGATAGCAGAAGAGCAGAGAGTGATCGTCATCATTCTATTCCTAGAATTGTTAATGCTGGGATTTGTCTTTTGGACGATTCTCCGGGCCTCTAAGACTCTACAAACGACGGTGAGCAGTGTGACGGGCAGCTCGTCCCAAATTGCCACCACTGTCAAAGAGCAGGGCAAAATTGTATCCGACCAAACCGCTTCTGTGAATGCAACCACCCTAACCATGGAAGAGCTAGGAGCCACATCTTTGAAGATGGCTCAACAAGCAGATACCTCTGCCGCCAGTGCCCAACAAGCCTTGGGCCTATCTGACAGTGGCCGCCGCACCGTGCAAGAAACATTGGACGGGATTGTCGCTCTGCGTGGCAGGGTGGGGGACATTGCGGACAAGATTATGCAGTTGAGTGAGCAAACCGACCAGATTTCTACGGTATCGAACTTAGTGGCCGATGTGGCCGATCAAACCAATATGCTGGCCTTAAACGCAGCTGTGGAGGCCGCTCGAGCCGGTGAACAAGGTAAAGGCTTTGCAGTGGTTGCTGGTGAAATTCGAAAGCTAGCAGATCAAAGCCGTGGTTCCGCCGATAAGATTGGTACCCTTGTGAGCGCGATTCAAGGCTCCATCAACAGTACCGTCATGGTGACGGATGAGGGCAACAAAACCGCAGATGCCGGGATTAAACTGACCGAGAATACCCTAGCGGTGTTTCAGGACATTGCGACAGCGGTTGAAGAGGTGACGCTTGCCAGTCAAGAGATTGCTCAAAGCTCGAAGCAGCAAGCTGTAGTCGTGCAGCAGGCTGTATCGGCCATGAATGCAATTAACTTGGGAGCTCAAGAAACAGACACGATGGTGGGCCAGGTGAAGTCCTCCACTGAGGAGCTAACGAATGTCGCTGAGAAGCTCCAGGTTGCTGTTTAACATAGCCGCACCGCTCGCCTAATTCAACTGTTCTAAGCACAAAATTATAGTCATGTTCATCGAAGATGAAGAATTGCGTCAGCTCTACCGAGATGCCACTCGGGAACATTTAGACAAACTCGACAATGGTGTCCTCCACCTAGAAAAGCATCCGGATGATACGAACCAACTGCAGGAACTCCTACGCGAAGCCCATTCTTTGAAAGGAGACTCGCGGATGCTGGGTGTGCAGGATGCTGAGACCCTGACCCATCAAGTGGAAGAGCTATTGATCGGCATCGAAAAAGGAACGTATGAGATGACGGCGGCGTTGTGCGATCGCATTTACCTAGGTCTTGATGCCGTCCGCAAAGTCACCCATGAAGCAATCACAGGTGAACCTGCAGAGCTACAGCTCAATCAGATCTTGGCTCAGATCATGGCGGCTGAGAGCCTCCCCGAATCACCCAAAAGTCCAGCCAGTGCAAATGTGGATTTAGAAGACCCTGATCAAAACGAAGATCTAAATCCAGATTCGTCTGATCTGGATCTAATCGCTGCAGGCCAGCCCTTCATTCCTGCTGGCCTAGATCTTTCTCTTCTCGATCCAGAGATAGCAGCGGCCTTAAGAGGAACCCCAGAGCCAGTCGCCCCTAGTAACCACAAACAACCCCCTCCTGCACCGCAGGTTCCTGAAGCTCAATCCTCAGCCCCGATCGAGGCTTACCAAATCGATACCGTCAGAGTTGCAGCCCCCACTCTTGATTTACTGATTACCCATGCGAGCGAACTAGCCGTCACCAAACTACGAATTGCTCGCCAGTTGGATGACCTTACCCAAATCCAAAATATCTGGCAAGCTTGGTCTCAAGAAAACTTGGCACAACGCCCGGTGTTTGAACAGCTAGAGCAGCATGTTGACCCAGAATATTGGGCCCCCCTGCAAGCCATTCAACAGCTTCATGAAAACTATCTAGAACAGTTGGGAAGCCAAATACGGCAGCTCCAAGGTACCACCGCTGCTGATACGGCACGGCTCGAAGCTATCTCTAATGAACTAGAGTCCGGCATCGTTAATTTGCGAATGTTGCCCCTCTCTACTTTGTTCAGCCTTTTCCCGAGACTGGTGCGAGACTTGGCAAAAGAGCAGAGAAAAGAGATTGATTTTGTCACTGAAGGGGGCGACACTCTGGCTGACAAACGGATTCTCGAAGAGATGAAGGATCCGTTAACCCACCTCATTCGCAATGCCATTGACCACGGGATTGAACCTCCCGCTGAGCGCCTAGCCGCAGGCAAAGCAGCCAAAGCCAACCTAAGTCTGCGAGGTTACACAGCTAGCAACAGTATTTGTATCGAGCTAGTGGATGATGGTCGCGGCCTAGACCTAGGAAAGATCAAGCGTACTGCTATGCGTCGAGGTCTCTACAATGAGACACAGTTAGAGCAGATGTCACCAGAGCAAATTCAAACCTTAATTTTTGAGCCGGGATTTTCTACCCGGACCACCACCACCGAGCTGTCGGGGCGAGGCGTGGGACTAGATGTGGTCCGAACCCATGCAGAGCGCCTCAGAGGATCCATTCAGGTGACTTCAACACCGACCCAGGGTTGTACCTTCCGATTTACCCTTGGGACTAATCTGAATACAACCTATGCCCTGATTGCAACGGTCGATCAAGCCTCCTATGCTATCCCAGTGGAGTCTGTAGAGATCCTGGTTCGGGTCCAATATCATGATATCTTTACCCTTGACGGCAATCCGATGATTACCTTTCAAGAACAGCCCCTGGCTTTGGCTTGGCTTTCTGAGCTTTTGGAACTACCAACCACACCTCGATCCGTTGGAAATATGGACTCAGATTACCTCAACTGCGTGGTCCTCAAGGTTGGTTCAGAGCGATTAGGGTTGCTGGTAGACAATGTTCTAGAGCAGCAAGACATTGTTCTCAAGCCGCAAAGTAAACTTCTAAAGCGGATCCGAAATATAACTGGGGCCACTATTCTCAGTAATGGTGAGGTCTGTATGGTTCTAAACCCCCAAGACTTAGTCCTTTCGATCCGCAAAGATCGATCTCAACCTACTGGTCCGATTGAGGCAGTCGAGTTCAAGGTGCTCCTAGTAGAGAACTCAATTCCCATTCGGACTCAGATATCTCGAATTTTGCAAAGGGCTGGATACCAGGTGACTGAAGCCGTGGACGGTCTCGACGGCTTTAAGAAATTGAGTCTCGATACCTTTGATGCAGTGGTCTCTGATATTGAGATGCCTAACCTCAATGGATTAGAGTTGACCAGACACATTCGCAAGCAGGATGAGTACCAAGAGCTACCGATTATTCTGCTGTCCACTTTGGCTAAGAATGAAGATCGGCAGCGTGGCGCTGAGGCTGGAGCCAGTGCCTACCTTAGTAAAGGGGATTTTGACCAAGCCTTACTTTTAGATACTCTAAGGAGATTGATTTAGCAATGCCTACCCCTATTAAAGTTGTTCTTGTCGAAGACTCAACGGTTGCCCTGGAAATTTTGCATCGGCTTCTCGATTCTTCCCCTGAAGTAGAAGTAGTCGGTACCGCTCAAGATGGCGTCCAAGGACTGGCCGTGATTGCTCAAACAAAACCAGATGTGATCTGTACCGATTTAACCATGCCCAAAATGGATGGTCTGGAGTTCACAAAGCAAGTGATGTCCAAGTTCCCTCGGCCTGTATTGGTGATCAGTAACTATGTCAATCCTAGCGATGTCGATAATATCTTTAACTTGATGTCTGCTGGGGCGGTGGACTTCTTTCCAAAACCCAATGCTGGTTCTGCAACAGACTACGAAAAACTCAAGAGTGCCCTGATTACCAAAATTAAAGTTTTAGCAAGTAAGGCTAAGTAGGAGCAGGGTTAAGGCAAGCACATACTGCAAGTCATAAGGTGCCCAAATCGCTTATTAGCTAGTGACGTCAAATTTCAATCTGGTTGGAGAATGAACATTTGGAAGCTCAATAAATATTACCATTTAAGTAATGGTGATGAGTGTTTGCTAGCAATGAGTGAGGTTGCTATTTGGTCTGCAATAACTCGCATTTAGCTGTGACATTTAGCTGCCCAAAGATTCATTTTATAAGTAGCCTCTCCGCAAAATATTAGGCTCTTGAATTCATCTGCGCTTTTATCTGGAATTAGGGAAACTCTCAGGGAAAACTCATTACCCTCCGCTTTAATAGGTCTGTGGGTAAGCGTTTTGGACATTTTCTAATAGATATAATCTAAGCCTAGATGCTACTGACACCTCCTAGTACAAGTTGAAATTTTCTAGAAGGTCAACTTCAATCTGCAAAAACATAGATAATCATGGCATAGTGCCCATGAATGACCATTCATTACAAATCCATCATTGACCACTATGACGTATTTAGAATCTGCAGCAGAGTTTTATAGTCAAGTTGCCGAAACCCCTGATGTGGGTTTATGTTGTGTCCAAAGTACCCCTTTGCAGTTACCGGGACTAGTGGTTCCTCCTCAAATGCAGGAAATGAACTACGGTTGTGGCACTACTGTTCATCCCACCGAGTTGTCTGGGAATCCGACCGTTCTCTACGTAGGTGTTGGTGGTGGATTAGAAGCCCTGCAGTTTTCGTACTTTTGTCGACGACCAGGTGGCGTAGTTGCAGTTGATCCAGTGGCAGAAATGCGCAAGGCAGCAGCCCGCAATTTAGATGTTGCTGCCCAAGAGAATGAATGGTTTGATACCCGTTTTGTCACGCTCAAAGCAGGGGATGCGTTTGACCTTCCGGTCCCAGACAACTCGGTAGATGTGGTTGCCCAAAACTGCCTGTTCAATATCTTTGAACCAGAAGATTTGTCCCGCGCTCTCCAGGAAACTTTTCGAGTCCTTAAGCCTGGTGGTCGCCTGGTCATGAGTGATCCGATTTCCACCCGTCCTATCCCGGAGCATTTGCAGCAAGATGATCGGCTACGGGCCATGTGCTTGTCAGGTGCTCTCACCTACGAACAATATGTTCAACGAATTATTCGTGCTGGATTCGGACAAGTCGAGATTCGAGCCCGCCGTCCCTACCGCTTACTCGATCAGAAAAACTACAACTTAGACCAACATTTGCTGCTTGAGAGTCTAGATTCCGTTTCCTTCAAAGTGGATATCCCTAATGACGGCGCTTGTGTGTTTACGGGCAAAATGGCGGCTTACACGGGACCCCATGAATATTTTGATGACCAAGCTGGCCATATTTTGAGTTTGGGGGTTCCCTTAGCCGTTTGTGACAAAACGGCAGCTAAATTAGCAAAAGCTCATCCCCAAGCGATTATGGTGACCGAGTCTACATGGCATTACGACGGTGGAGGATGTTGCTAAACTAAGCCGTTTGTTGTTGTAGATCGAGCTGTTATGACTGTTTCAACTAACCTATCCCTCACCCCATTTACTCAGAAGCTAGCTGCGCCTCTCCATAAGCAGCCGATTACCATCCTGCAAATCAATTTGGGGCGACGGTGCAACCTAGCCTGTAGCCACTGCCATGTAGAGGCCAGCCCGAAGCGTACAGAAGAGTTATCTCCAGAAGTCTGTGAGCAGTTGGTTGAACTCATTCATCGGTTCCCTCAGATTCAAACGGTGGATCTGACGGGAGGCGCACCAGAGATGAATTATGGCTTTCGTCCCCTAGTCGAAGCGGCTCGTTCCCACCATAAGGAAGTGATTGTTCGTTCTAACTTAACGATTTACTTTGAACCGGGTTTTGAAGATTTACCCGAGTATTTTGCCCGGCATCAACTACGAGTCGTGGCTTCGTTGCCCTGTTATCTGGAGCAAAATGTAGACAAAATGCGGGGTGACGGCGTCTTTGATAGCTCAATCAAGGCGCTACAACGGCTGAATCAGTTGGGCTATGGTTCTGATCCCAATTTACGGTTGGATCTGGTGTACAATCCCCAGGTGCCGACAACGATGAACTTTGCCCTAGCGCCTGATCAGCAGCCGTTAGAACAGGCCTATAAACAACATTTAGGCAAACAGTTCGGGATTACCTTTAATCATCTGTTTGCGATTACCAATCTACCCATCGGTCGCACAAAGTTCCATCTAGAACATCGTCAACTTCATCAGCCCTATCTTCAATTTTTAGAAGGTCACTTTAATAGATCGACGATAGAGCACTTAATGTGCCGAAATGAGCTGTCCATTGACTACCTGGGCAATATCTACGACTGCGATTTCAATCAAATGGAAGAGATACCTGCTACCACACCTGAGGGTGAGCGGTTAACGGTGGCAAAGCTGTTAGCGGCAGGTCATCTCGATCTGATTCAAGAAGTGAAAACAGCACCCTATTGCTATGGCTGTACCGCTGGTAGTGGATCGAGCTGTGGCGGTTCTTTGTTATGACATCACACCCATCTTCTTAAAGGTAACCCTATGAATGTTCATCGCTGGAAAAAAATTCAACCTGTTTTACTGGCAGCCCTAGCCTTTTTAGTGATTACAGCATCTCCAGCTTGGGCTGCGGATGGGAGTGGGTTCAATCCCCAACAGCTGCTCAAGGATGCTTTGCTGTGGGTCAAAGAATTGGGTCCTGTGGGTGCGATCGCATTCATTGGCATCTACATTGTCGCCACTGTTGCCTTTTTACCTGGTTCGGTTTTGACCTTGGGGGCGGGAGTTGTGTTTGGTGTCGTTCAAGGCTCTATTCTGGTTTTTATCGGTGCTACCATTGGCGCCACATTAGCTTTTTTAGTGGGGCGCTATGTAGCTCGTGGCTGGATTTCCAAAAAAATTGAAGGAAATGATAAGTTTGCCGCCATTGATCGGGCAGTGGGCCGCGAAGGCTTAAAGATTGTTCTCCTAACTCGCCTTTCACCCATTTTTCCGTTTAATCTGCTTAATTATGGAATGGGCGTAACAGGTGTGTCCTTGAAAGATTATTTCCTAGCTTCAGTAGGCATGATTCCCGGCACTATAATGTATGTCTATCTGGGGTCACTTGCAGGGAATATTGCGACGCTAGGGACCGGAGACCAGCCCTCTAATCCGACCATTACTTGGGCAATTCGAATTATTGGCTTTGTTGCCACCGTCTTGGTCACGGTTTATGTCACAAAAGTGGCTCGTAAAGCATTGGCAGAAGCAGTTCCTGAAACGAGTAGTTCAGCCGTTGAGAAAGGCTAATGCTCCATGAAAGTCTACCCCGTCAGCACTGTCGAGTGAGAGGTCGCAGGCTAGCATTGGCAGGGGTGTTAGGGATGTTAGCACTTCCCTTTATCATCCAGTATGTTCCGCTCTTATTTAACCAGATGCATTTGGTAGAGTTCGTAGAATCCCACGGGCTGTGGGGCGCTATCATTTTTATCCTTTTGCATATTGTGGCAACGGTCATCGGTATCCCTGGGGTAATTCTGACAATTGTGGGGGGTGTGCTGTTTGGTTTGATATGGGGAAGCATTTTGTCGTTAATCGGAGCAACCTTAGGAGCCATTGGCGCTTTCTGGATGGCTCGCTATTTGTTGTGGGATTGGGCTCAACAAAGGGTACGGGATCGCAAACTGCTTTGCTCTTTCAATCAAGCAGTGCTCCAAAAGCCCTTGAGCTTTGTGCTGATTGTCCGCTTTGCTCCCATCTCTCCTTTTAACCTGGTCAATTTTGTGTTTGGGATGACCACGATCCATTGGTTGCCCTATAGTTTGGGAACTCTCATTGGCATTATTCCTGGCGTGATTGCCTACACCGGGGTGGGGGTAGCAGGGAATGACGCCATGCATGGCAAAGGTGCCTGGCCCCTAATGGTTGCCTGTACCGTCCTCGCGATTTTGTCGGCGATGCCATTACTGTTGCGAAAACGAAGATCTTATTCGTGAGGTGAGCTTGCACTCTAACAGTATGTTTGTCATCGAACCTCGCAGGCTATCAAGCATTTCAACAAGAAGCTCTAAAACGCGACCCCAACTATGCTCCCATTTTAGAACGAGTCTTAAGTCAGTGCCATTGAACTAGAGAATGAGGGAAAAGTGGGTAGTTAGGTGAGATGGCAGCGATTAATAGACATCATCGCTAAATTCGGACTCATCCAAATCGGGATAACGTCTGCGGCGGGTCAGTCGTTTGGGCCAGAGGGGGGAGGCGATTATCCCTACCAATATCCCTCCCCCCAAAGCAAAGGCCAAGACTATACCTACGGGTATAGGCACAGACCGCCAAGCTAAAAATTGGAGGGAAACTGCTGTGGCATTCTGGACTGACAGAATAGCAGCAGCGATAATACCTAAACCAAAAAGCAGAGATAGCAAGAGATGCATGGGTTTAACGAGAGGTCAAAAAATTTTACTTTCTTAGGGCAGGGGACAGATAACAATGAGGACTGAAGAGTTTGCGTTTTATAGAAGGGGTTGAGATCAGTGGACTTTACATAGTACAAGTGCATTGTAGCCTGACGCCTTTTTGCAAAGGTTAGGCAAAATTAGATTGACCCCATTCGTGTTCGCCATTGATTTCGCCAGCCCCCAAGGAACCTTGCTCATGTCCAAGCAATTAAATCTTCTCTCATCCGGTAAAGTTATCGCCACTGCCTTACATACCGAGATGGAGCAGTCCTACTTGGAATATGCCATGAGCGTCATTGTCGGACGAGCGCTGCCAGATGTGCGAGACGGCTTGAAACCAGTGCATCGGCGGGTTATTTATGCCATGCATGAACTCGGGCTCACCCCTGATCGCCCTTATCGCAAATGTGCCAGGGTTGTGGGAGATGTGCTAGGCAAATACCACCCCCACGGCGATCAGGCGGTTTACGATGCTCTGGTGCGGCTGGTCCAGGATTTTTCCAGTCGGTATCCGCTGTTAGCAGGACATGGCAACTTTGGGTCTGTGGACAATGATCCACCTGCAGCAATGCGCTATACCGAAACACGCCTATCAGCTATCGGCAATCAGTCACTGCTGGCAGAAATTGGCGAGTCTACGGTTGATTTTGCTGCGAACTTTGACAATTCACAGCAAGAACCTAGCGTTTTACCGGCCCAACTGCCTACCCTCCTTCTCAATGGTTGCTCAGGAATCGCGGTGGGCATGGCCACCAATATTCCGCCCCATAACTTGGGCGAAATTGTTGATGCTTTAATTGCTCTCATTGATACGCCAGACTTATCTTTGGAGAAGTTGATAGCCTTAGTGCCAGGACCAGATTTTCCAACGGGAGGGGAGATTGTAGGCACAGCAGGCATTCTGGATGCCTATACCAGCGGACGGGGCAGTATAACGGTGCGGGCGGTAACCTCCATTGAAGAAATTCAGCCCGGGCGAGGGCGACATCGCCGCCCTGTGATTATCGTGACAGAGTTGCCTTACCAGGTGAATAAGGCAGGCTGTATCGAAAAAATTGCGACGCTCATTAATCAAGGGCGGATCGAGGGCATTGCTGACCTGCGAGATGAAAGCGATCGCGAGGGTATGCGGGTCGTTATTGAGCTTAAACGAGAAGCTCAACCCCAGGTCGTTTTAGAGCAGCTCTACCGTCTCACACCTTTGCAATCAAACTTTGGGGTCATTATGCTAGCCCTAGTGAATGGTACTCCCTTACAACTCTCTCTCAAAGAGGTTTTGCAAGAGTTCCTGGATTTTCGAGAACGAACCGTAACCCGTCGGTATCAAAACCAGCTAGAGCAGGCCCAAGATCGACAGCATTTAGTCCAGGGATTAATGATCGCTCTCGACCATTTGGACGATTTGATCGAGATTCTTCGTCACGCTCCAGACGGCACCACCGCCAAGAAACAACTGCAATCTCGGTTTGGCTTGGCCGAACGCCAAGCGGATGCTATTTTAGCCATGCCGATGCGCAAGCTGACGGGATTAGAGCAGCAAAATTTGCGTCAGGAATCGGAAAATTTAGCTCAGCAAATCGCTGAGTTGGAATACTTGTTGGGTAACCGCCACGAATTATTGAAAGCCCTAAAAAAAGATCTAAGAACACTCAAAAAACAATATGGTGATGCTCGTCGCACGGTAATTCATACGGCTCTCGCCAAAACCGAGGTGTTAGCTGCTCCTGTTAGCGATGAACCTGTCGTCTTAGAAATTAGCCAACGTGGATATACGCGCTGCATGCGCTCATCTCGACGCAAAAACGGTCCAGATTTTTCTGCGGAGCTAGAAGACATTCCCCCTGATCTAACAATTTTCCGACAAACGACCCCACTGTCTACGGATTTATTGCTATTTACCACTAGCGGTAAAGCCTATAGCTTGAGCTTGCAATCCATCCCGTTTACCTCCAGCAAGGGTAAGGGCAAGCCAGTGGTGGCGCTACTACCTGATTCAGGCAGAGAGGATGAGGTTGTCGCTCAGTTCCTAAGTACTGAAATTTCAGATGTAACTCAACTGATTCTATTATCTCAGCAAGGCAAAATTAAGCGTTTGCCCATGAGTGAGTTCGCAGAGATGACTAGCCGAGGACTGGGGGCTGCCAGAATCAAGTCAGGAGATCAACTCCGTTGGGTGGCACGAGCTGAACGAGAAACCCATGTCGCTATTGCTACGTCTTCGGGACGACTGCTCAACATCCCCTTGGCAGAGATTCCCGAGATGGGCCGGACCGCTCAAGGCAATCAGGTGTTTCGATTACGTAAACAAGAATCGATTGTGGGCTTAGCAGCCGTCCGGGATGATGCCGACCTCATTCTGATATCGAGTAAGGGCTATTGCAAACGTCTGCCTATTGATTTGCTCCGGTTAGGAAAGGTAGGAGATTTGGGCACCCAAGCCATGCAATTTATGCTCAAATCCGATAGTTTAATCACACTCTTACCTGCTGTCACCGATCAAGATGTCATTGTCTTTAGCAATCAAGATCGGGCGGCCCGGTTGAATGTCGAGTCGTTGCCCATGTGGGGACAGGATGGTCCAGGCACACACTTGGTTAAAACCAAACGAGGGGAAGTATTGATGGGTGCGATCGCTATACTTAGAGCTTAGTCAGATACGAAGGGGCCTTCAAGGGTTTGCAACAACCTTTGCTAGGTCGGGGCGATCGCATCCCGTAGCCCACATCCCCCCATTGATAAATCAAATAATGTGAGTGAACCATTTGAACCATTTCCCACTGATTTATTTATTGCATAGTTTGTGAACGACACGAATGATGTCAAAGCACACTTTAAATCAGCATCAACGGTTGAAACTCTGGAAAAAGGGCATGGCCGCATTGAAAAGCGAACCGTTAGTATCTGCCGTGACCTGAGTAACATTCGACAATGGCCAGGTCTCAAAACACTCATGTTGAATCACAACGCTCTGAAATCTATGACGACATGATTGTCGATACCCAAGAGACTCGCTATGACATCACTTCACTCCTGGAGGAGGTACAACCTTGGGCACAAAGGATTCGGGGGTATTGGGGAGTAGAAAACAAGGTCCATTATGTTCGCGATGTCACCCAAGCTGAAGATGCTTCAAAAATTCGAACCACATCCCTTATTGACTTGTTCGTACAAGCGCGTAATCTAGCACCCAATCTTTATCGAGACTATGGATTCACCAATATGACTCAGGCAAAGCGACGATGTGAACAATCGCTAGAGGTGCTGATAGACGTCTTTAGAATGAAATAGCCCTGATTTAGATGTAGTAATCAAGAGCTTTCAAAGATGAGTTTCCCAAATTTAGTATAGTTGGGGAACAAAAAATTGTTCATTCAGGGGGGGGCGCACATAATCATCAGGAGCACTTTTGCGAGGGGGAAGTTCCATGGGTTCAGGGGTCATGTCCTCGTAGGGGATTTTACTCAGAAAATGATTAATACAATTGAGTCGAGCCCGTTTCTTATCATCAGCCTCCACTGTAAACCAGGGGGCTTCAGGAATATTAGTGTGCGCAAACATATTATCTTTGGCCTGAGAATATTCCGCCCAGCGATCGCGCGATTCTAAATCCATGGGGCTAAGCTTCCAACGGCGAGCTGGATCGGTTGTCCGAGCTTGAAATCGTCGTTCTTGCTCATCATCGCTGACAGAAAACCAATACTTAAGTAAAATCATCCCGGAGCGAACTAACATCCGCTCAAACTCAGGGCAGGTATACATAAATTCTGCATACTGTGCATCTGTGCAAAACCCCATCACATATTCCACCCCAGCCCGGTTGTACCAACTGCGGTCAAAACAGACAATTTCTCCGGCTGCGGGCAGATGAGCCACATAGCGTTGGAAGTACCATTCGGTTTTTTCGCGATCGCTAGGGGTCCCCAGAGCCACAATCCGGCAGCCACGAGGATTGAGGGGTTCAGTAATGCGCTTGATGGTGCCCCCTTTGCCGGCGGCATCCCGCCCTTCAAACAAAATGATAATGCGGGTGCCCGTATGCTTGACCCAGTATTGCATTTTTACAAGTTCCAATTGCAGGCGGGCCAGCTCCTTTTCATAGATTTTTTTAGAGAGTTTAGAGCTACCCTCTGACTCAGAAATGTGGTAGAATACTCTTCGCTCTGAGTGTTTAGAATCGTTTTTCTTCTGTTTTTTTTGCTTAGCTTTCTTCTGTTTCTTTTGTTTTTTCAATTTCTGTCGCCTTTGTTCGACTTAGCCTTCAGCAGATGATTATTTACAATCTCAGGTGTAGGATTCTGCTTGCTTTTAGTTTTCATTGAATCAATCTATACCCATGAATTGGTCTCTTTTATTCATGCTAGCAGTAGCTTTTGGGTAGACTGGGTTTCGCCCATCGATCTTTCTGCATCAATAAATCGCTGGGAACAAGGATACCCTATTCCCAGCGAGACTCGTGTTGTGTGGAGCTGTGTTACTTGATGAATAGCATTTCTTGGTAAGTCGGCAAGGGCCAGAAACTGTCTGCAACTTCTCCTTCCAGCGCATCAGCATATTTGCGAACCTCATCCATCAAAGGACAAATCGTTTGGGCACAATAGGTCATCTGGTCATCTGTGGTTGCAAAGTCATGCTTATCCATCGCCGCAGTCAATTGACTCGTGGCTGTCACCATCGAATTGGTAAGGTCAGCAATTTTTTTAGCACTTGCCTTGTCACAGTCAATGCCTAAATCAGCCAAACCTGAAAGGGTAGATGACAACTTTGATAAGTACTCCACCGCTGCCGGATAGATGATAGTCTTCGCCATGCTAGTGACTAGCTTAGCTTCCACCTCAATGGACAGAATGTACTGCTCTGAATAAACTTCAAAACGACTATCCAACTCAACCGGGGTCAGGACTCCAGTTTTCTGGAATAGGTCTTCGATAAACTCTGCCTTGAGGTAAGGTAACGCGTCAGCAGTAGTGGGCAGGTTGGCTAGGCCGCGTTCTTCAACCGCCATCTTGTGCCATGCTTCGGCATAGCCATTACCGCCAAAAATAACGGATCCGTGCTCTTCCATCACTTCTTTGAGTACGGTCAGGACGGCAGCATTGAGATCCAGATCTTTGGATAACTCATTTTCTAAGCGATTGCCAATCCAATCTAGAGAATCAGCTAGCATCGTGTTCAAGACAATTAATGGTCCTGATACTGATTGGCTGGAGCCGACGGCTCGAAATTCAAAGCGGTTCCCTGTAAACGCAAAAGGCGATGTGCGGTTGCGATCGCCAGCGTCTTTTGTCAGGGGTGGCAACACATCAATCCCTAGGTCCAAAATACCTTTGTGCTTGGCTTCTGTGACAGCTCCATTTTTAATTTGTTCAAAAACTTCTTCTAGCTGTGTTCCCAAGTAAACAGACATAATGGCTGGGGGAGCCTCGTTTGCACCTAGACGATGATCGTTACTGGCAGTGGCAATGGCCGCCCGCATCAAAGGACCATACTTATGAACGCCTCGAATCACAGCACCACAGAAAACCAAAAACTGGGCATTTTCATTGGGAGAATCCCCCGGATCAAGCAAATTGCCTTGAGTAGCATTGCCGACGGACCAGTTCACATGCTTCCCTGAACCATTGATGCCAGCGAAGGGCTTTTCATGGAGCAAACACATAAAACCATGTTTTTTCGCAGTATGTTTGAGAACGGTCATGATCAACTGCTGGTGGTCACTGGCCACATTTGCAGCTTCAAAAAAGGGAGCAATTTCAAACTGACCCGGTGCCACTTCGTTATGTCGGGTCTTGGCTGGAATGCCAAGCTTATAGAGCGTCGATTCCACATCTTGCATATAGACTTGAACCCGCTCTGGAATGGCGCCGAAGTAGTGATCGTCAAATTCTTGTCCCTTCGCAGGCGCTTTGCCAAACAGCGTCCGCCCCGCCAACAGTAGATCAGGACGTTGGCTAGCAAAGTTGGTGTCAATCAAGAAATATTCTTGTTCTGCACCACAACTAGAGTTCACATGAGCAACATCTGTATGCCCTAAAAGCTCTAATACCTTACTGGCAGCCTTATCCATGGCGGCAATTGAGCGGAGGAGAGGCACTTTTTTATCTAGGGCTTCCCCTGTCCAAGAAACAAAAACGGTCGGAATACACAGGGTTGAACCATTGTCGGTTTCCATAATATAGGCAGGACTGGTGACATCCCAACCGGTATAACCCCGAGCTTCAAAAGTGTCGCGAATACCACCATTCGGGAACGAAGAACCATCTGGCTCTCCTTGGACCAGAACTTTGCCAGAAAATTCTGAAATGACATTGCCATCTCCCTGGACAGAGATGAAACCGTCGTGTTTCTCGGCGGTCTGGTTAGTCATGGGATAAAACACATGGGCGTAGTAAAGAGCCCCTTTGGACGTCGCCCAGTCTCTCATCCCATTAGCAACCGCGTCGGCAACAGAGGGATCAAGTTTTTCACCCGTGACAATAGTTTTTTTAATGGACTTGAAGACAGCTTTAGGGAGACTCGTCTGCATTTTACTAAGGTTAAAGACGTTGTCTGCCCACATTTCTTCTAAACGTTCTGGCGTCTTGGGCGACATCAATTCTCGATTAGTAATCTGGTAAACTGCCTGAACACGGGCCGCATTTCCACTCATAGGTATCCTCAAGTTTTAATGGTTCGATAGTACTCAAAATAGATCCCTAAAATAGACATCAGGGATACCAAAATAAAATCTTTTTTGTGGCACTGAGAGAGCAGACCCTAGAACTAGAGCGCAAATTAGAAGCAATCCCCTCCCTGTAAAAAAGGCGTTACTGGCCCCAGAAAACCTGCCATTGCACCGAAAGCAAAAAGGCCTTAGCAAAGGTTGACCTAGTTACGCACTGCATTTTGAGTTTACGGATCGGTAACGCCGATTGGAGTAATTCAAGTCTGAACTTGAATCAATTTACTACTCCCACACACAGCAAACCGCTGTTGTACCGCAAACTACAGAATGCCCCAAACAGCAATAGCGAGAGATAATGGAGTGAATTGGACTTTCCCAGGGATTTGATAGACTATCTTTATTAAGAATTAGTCCTAATAAATAGTTATTGATCGACTGTGAGCTATGGATGTTGCTGCAGCATTACCTACATTTGTGATTACCCTGCGGGAAGGAGTGGAAGCAGCTCTCGTGGTGGGTATTGTTCTAGCCTGTTTACAAAAAGCTCAAAAAAGCTTTCTAAACCATTGGGTTTATCTCGGTATTCTGGCGGGTTTGGCTGGGAGTGTATTGACGGGGCTGATCCTACAAAAGGGATTGAGTCTACTTACCCTTAGTCATGCCGATTTTGAACCGATCATTGCCCCCCTACTGAAGAGTGGGCTCTGTTTAGCGGCGATCATTATGCTGAGCTGGATGCTGATTTGGATGACAAAACAGGCCCGCTCTCTTAAAGCTGAAATAGAAGGATCTCTTGTTGATACTCTTACAAAAGAGGGTCAATCGGCAGGGTGGGGGGTGTTTGGGCTGGTTGCGATCGCGGTGCTGCGAGAGGGGTTTGAGACTGTCCTATTTATCTTGACGAATTTGCAACAAGGGGTGGCGGGTAGCTTAGGTGCGATCGCAGGCTTGCTTACCGCTACAGGTATTGGGTTTGCCCTATTTAAATTTGGAGCCAAGATCAATATTCGCCGCTTTTTTCAAGTCATGGGCATATTTTTGCTGCTCATAGTCTCTGGCTTAGTGGTATCGGTCTGCAAAAACGTAGATACTGCTGTATATGCCTGGGAGCAGCTTGCAGGTTCTTCTGTCAGTCTATGCTTTGCTCAAGACTCTTGCCTGCTGGGCCCTCTCCTTTGGGATACGAGCCCAATGTTGTCAGACCATCAATTTCCTGGGTTAGTGCTCAAAGCCCTCTTTGGATATCGAGATCACGTTTATCTTGTCCAAGCCCTAGCCTACGGTAGCTTTTTACTCGTTGTAGGTAGTCTTTATCTCCGGAGTCTACAAACCCAACATCAGCCAGAACAAATGCGTCAAACCGTCTGACCTCAACCTTAAGGTTGAGGGAGTTATCCCTTGGCGACTTTGCTAGCAGGACATTTGGAGGCAATCACGAAGGGAATGGTTTGACCAAACCAAGCATCATGAAATCGATGGACCTCAACATGCAAATGGGGAGCAGAACTCCAACCGGAATTACCGCTATAGCCAATTAACTGTCCAGCCTTAACCCAATCGTGGGGTTTAATCGATATCCTGCTTCTAAAATTTTGCTGTAAATGGATATAGGCTGAGCCGACCCCATTAGTATGCTGCAACCAGACAAAATTGAACCGTTCAGCATTCCTCTTATTGCCACCGTTATCCGTATAGATGTCGCGAACTCCCAGCACTCGCCCTGCCTGCATAGCATAGACTGGCGTACCAATGGGTGTACCAAAATCGTAGGCATATTCCATCCGGCCTTGATGAGTTCCGGCTCGGGTGCCTTGGCTTAAGAAACCCTTGCCTTGCAAGGGATGGCAAAACCCCTGCATCGCGGAACTTAAATGCTTGAAGCCAGAATGATGGTGAGTAGGTTGCCTTTGTCGCCAACGAGGAAGCACAGTTAACACACTGGAGGTAGCCCCACGGGCAGGCAGCAGAACACCCCCTTGGGGCAAAGACAGGAGGGGGCGATGCCCCAAGGTCCAGTGCATACTGCTCAAATTGCAAATCAAACATAGACCTGCAAAAACTGTCGTCATCAAAACAGTACTTTTTCGGTCCCAATTAAAAATATATCGACCGATAGTGGGTTGAGGATGTCGGTCTTTGTCGTTGCTTTCTCTACTGAGTTGCCGATAAATGCTCTGATAGCTTATTTTTTGTTTCCTATAACCAGATTTTGATATCTTTTTGCACAAAAAATCAAAATATTTGAGATATGAACCTTCTACGAAGTCATGAATGATTTTGCAGTTCTTTGGAAGTGTAGAGGAGGAACTTCTGACCCAGTGAAGAATTTTGTCGTCAGGCATGACAAGGGAGAACGAATTTTGGAGTTGATTGACTTTAGATTTTATCAGGCTATTAGCGTGGTAGCATCAAATACACTTTTTAAGCAGAAAATTAGATTACTTTTCTATTGTTTTCTCTACTCTTGTCAATATGAAGGCTCTATTTCACGTTGTTTTCTTAAATTCCCAAAGAAAAGGTTTTGAGAATATCAATGCTCAAGACTGGGGATGGTATCATCTTTGGCCGAGTCTCAGTCGTTGCGGATTACCCCAACAAGCTTAATGTTGAAACATTGGATAACCTATTTTTAGGTAGACATTGACGTTAACTCTCCCAGCCCTTGGACCAGCCTATCTATGCCTTGAGCCATGAGATGAGTGTTCAAGGCCCCATACGCAATGCGTAGATAACACCCTGATGCCATACCAAAAGCACTACCTGGAATGGCAGCAATACCATAATCGCGAATCAATTGCTCTACTAACGTCATGTCAGAAACGGGAGAATTGATTTTAATCAATAAGTAAAACGCACCTAAACCAGCTGGAACAGAAATCCCCTCAAGGGATTGGAGAGCCTGCTGGGCCAAGGATCGTTTATCTTCAAGAGCCCCTAAGTGGTGTTGGCAATAGCCCCGACCTACGTGCAACGCACCTGTTGCTACGAACTGCGAAACCACGGGTGGGCAAATCAATAGAGTATCTTGAATTTTTTGGACCGCTGCTAACAGATGTAACGGAATCACCATGTACCCTATCCGCCAACTGGCAAACCCGTAGGCTTTTGAAAGGGTAAACAAGGAAATGGTGTGGGTTTGGTGACGGTCAAAACAGCCGGGTGAGATATGTTCGACTCCGTCGTAGGTAAAATATTCGTAGGCTTCGTCACTAATGTGATAGAGGTTGCGATCGCGGCATAATTGATTGACCGCTTGCAAGTCTGCCCGAGCATACACAGCCCCAGTCGGGTTGTTCGGAGAAACGGTCACAATTGCCCGGGTCTTATCAGTAATAGCAGCCTCAATTCGATTCAGTTGTAGCTGATAATTTGTATCCGTTGGCACACAGATGGGACGACCATTTGCCAACCTAATCGCCATCTCATGATTAAAAAAGTAGGGCGTTTGCAGAATGATTTCATCTCCCGGATCCAGGATGGCGAGCACCGCATTCATAAAAGCCATATTGCTGCCCGCAGTCACCACAATCTGGTCCCGGCTCTCCAAGGTCAACTTGTTCTCAGTTTCTAGCTTGCAAGCGATCGCATCGACCAAAGGTGGAATACCTTGTACGGCCTGATACTGATGCACATCAGAATTTTGACCAAAGGTTGCTAATTGAGACAAGGCTGCTGGCGGAGGGCCATAGGCAACCACACCCTGACCTAAAGACAAGGTTCCAGGATGTTGGCGGATCAGATCGCCAATAATTGGAATAATGGGAGACTGGACAGCGTCAACGCGTGCCGATAAACCAGGCATGGGGACTAAACAGCAACCCCACAGTGTTGTTCTAGAATTTGATAGCATTCCGCAACGGATTGGCCGTTAGTCATGGCTTGCACCAAGGCTTCGTAGGCATTCCAGTTGGACCGCAGCATCTGTCGAGCCTTCATCCCAGCTTGGCGCTCATGAAATTTCACGTTCATCTGCAATTCCACCAAAGTTTGCCGGAGCTGTCGCAAGTCATCTTTACCACCTGTCGCTGCCTCAAACACCAGTGCCTCAGCAACACCACCTGCCATCCACACGGTACAGTAGCGCTCCACTTGCTCTAAAGTTGTTGTCTCAGAGAAGTTTGTAGGGGTATCAACAGCAACACCGCCTTGTCCTTTTTGCCCCTGACGCAGCGCATCCCAGGCCGTCAAGGTATAGCCCGTAACAGGCAGTCCTAGCAAATAGGCCGCTAGAAAATGTCCGGCTTCATGATGGACTACCCGCTGCCGATGTTGGGAAGACAACCGCGCCAAGCTATCCAAAAATAGAGTTATCCCTCGCCCCTTCACCCCCAAAGTATCTACGGCTACCAAACCCAAAATCACGGCTGCGATAGCAACTGGCACCTCTGGCGCGATGTTCAATAACGGCCCTAGTAAAATTGAGCCGCTGAGTAGGGCCACAAAGAGTGCGATCGCATTCAAAGAAGTTTGGTTCATGAGTGCCAGGTAAACAGGTCAATTGCGGGCATTATAAAAAGTCTCCAAACTATCTTGGTCCCCAACATACCGCCAATGCCAGGGTTCATAGCTCACCCCTTGAGAGTTCTCTTTTGGAAAGGATAACTCAAAGCTATATCGAGGTGCATGTTTCTGCAGCCAAGTAAAGGCAGAGGTTCCTGCAAATGCTGTATTCAAATGAGTATTAGGTGCGGTTACATCGCCAATGTCGATAGCATAACCAGTATGGTGCTCACTCCGTCCTGGCGGCGCACTCACCTTTGCCCGTTGTTGAGCCCCTTGCACCCGTTCTTCTTTCACCTTAAAGAACAGGTGATTTTGATCTTCTAAGGTTCGGAATCCTGACAACGGCAGTAATCTTATACCCTCCTGTGCTGCCGCTTGAGACATTTGTTGGTAGGCCTGAGCAGCAGCCTCTCGCAGTCGAATTTGACCATCGGCAGTAATTGGCTGCAATTCAGTTTCAGGAGCGACGTCATAGGCAAAATGTCCTAGGGTCGTATCAGATGAAGCTTGAGGTTTTGCCTGAGATACATCACTTGGGGTTGGAGACGAGTTGTCGGTCGATGGCTGGGGCTCTACCTTGCTCTGTGGAGACTGGGGTGTGCTCAATCTTACGGCAAACCAAGTACCAAGAGCGAGTACCATAAGCCCTATCCCACTGACTATGATCATTGTGGGGTTAGGTCGAGATGGCGAAGTTTTTGCAACTTTCTGCCGACGGGCTTCAGGGATATCGTCGTACATATACAATCAAGCAAGGTTAGTAAGTATTTTAATATTATTTCTCAAGGAACTAATCTAAAAGACGATAGATGCCCCAGACCTTAGATTGTCTAAGGAAGAACGCGCCGAGCTGCATTATCTCAATTTCCTTGGCTTTATTCCACTCATTTTGTCATTGTTGCCAAACCTATCAGTAGCAAAAATAAACCCATGACTGGAAGAGCATACATTTCATGATGATTTCTAGAACAGGCTTAACGATCATAGCTTTAGGGATTGCCACGTCAATTTCTTGCATTTCAGAGTCATGGGCTTCAGTATCAGTGAGCGATCTCAGCAGACTGGATCGGGGCCATAGAATATTAATTCAACGGGGTCTGCAACTAGCAGCAAAGGTTTATGGTCTCAATGATCCAGATCGTGCCCATGACCCTGAATTTTGGAAAAACTGGCGTGCTAGTTATTTCACTGTCATAGATACTGGAAGTGGTGGACTGCCGCCCATATCAGACATAAAAACTGAGAAGCTGTTGTGGACCACCTGGCGACGAAATCGCAAAAACGTCAAAGAGCCAACTCAGAGTCTGCCGAAAGACATCATGGAGAGCGAACAGATTCAATCACTAGTCGCTTGGCAATACAAAGATGAGCAAGATGTGGGTAATCCAGCTGAACTGGACCAATTAGAAACCTGGATCAAACACTATCGCCCCTTGCTGCCAAAGACACTTCTCTATACCAATCAGCACGGTGACGAACGGTTTGGAGGATACGGTAGCTATGGAGATTTGAGCCTGCGCCAATATATGCGACGGGTTCAGCCCGATATGCTGATGCAGGATACTTATCCCTACGGTGTCTGGAATGATGTAGGTAATCAAGGCGGACGTCCAGCCCAACTTTACTATGCAATGATGCGGTACCGTCGCTTAGCCTTAGCCGGAAATGACGGATCTGGGCGCACCCCTATTCCTTATGGTGCATGGATTCAAGCTTTTAAAGGGCAATCCTCCAGAGCAGGGAAATGGTCCCGGTTTCCCTCCGAGTCCGAGCTACGTCAGCAGCAATTTGTTGCTCTGACGTTAGGGTTTAAATTGATGAGTACCTATACCTACAATAGAAAAATTGGCGGTACATTGGACAACCCCTTTTTCAAGCAACCCACTGAAAAAGAACCTACACGGGCCTTTTTTCAAATGGCCGAGATCAATCGGCAAAGTCTTAATCTTGGCTCTACCTTAGTTCGCTTACTCAGCACCGATGTTCGGATTGTCCCTAGACCCCCAGCACTATCAGACTTAATTGCCCCCGATATTCCGCAGTGGGATCAGAAAGCTGATCCTTATATGACCCGACTGGACGCTCAAAATCTGGGATCAATTTATGGTGGGCGTCGGGGAGATATTTTAGTCGGCTACTTTAAACCGCTGCTAGAAAGCTTTGATGGACCCGCGACAAATCAGCAGTACTTTATGCTGACGAATGGATTGGCGGGTAAAAAACACTCCATTGCCCAAACTCGCCAAAAACTCACCGTCGAGTTTGATTTTAAAGAGAGTGGGATTACTGGCATCCAACGCCTTAACCGGGACACAGGCAAAGTCGAATCGATTCAAGCGGGTTGGACCGAAGAGGTGGCATCGGGTCTTTCATCCAGCTTTGTGGCTGTGGGCGATCGCAAGTACCGTCTCACTCTGATCCTAGAGGGCGGCACCGGAGACTTATTCAAATTTGATACTGGTGCTGCTTTTGTGAATCTGTGAGAGCGAAAGTGTTTTATATCTATTTCTATAGAAATAGATATGGCTAGGACTACCGACTCAATTCATGGATTACTTGGACAATACTCGGCGTTGGAAGTCGAACGCCATTTGTTGATCAGGAATATGTTGAGCCAAGACTTTAACGAAATCCATTAGTCTCAAATGAGGATTTTGGGAGAGGACGCGATCGCAAATTAGTGACGCGATGGGTCCAATAGATTCAGCCAGCTCTTTTTGGCAATAAGCAATCTCAAATTCATCCAAATCCAGAGGAACAGATGAAATCGCAGTCCCTGTCACTAAGTTACCGTTGGCAACCCCACTCGCAACTGAGTCCATCTTGAGCGAACCATTGGCCGAGGAACCATTCGTTGTATGGTTTAAGGCCGTACTAGTCGTCGCAGATCTATTAATAAGTTCAGTTGGGCGATAGCTGAGTTGTACTACTGTAGCATCGTACTCAGGGGTACAAAGCGAGGTACGCAGTTTTTCCAAGTACTGCTGAATATATCCTTGAAGATAGCCTGAGGGAACTTCTTTGGCTCGAATCAGCAAAAAAACTTCTTGAATACACTGGGTTAAGATCAGGTAGCCTTCAAGAGCTTGAATCGTTACCCAATTTACGGCTTGCCATTGGCACTGGGCGGAGATGCAACCTGCCAACTGCAACATTGAGCCTGCCATGATATGGGTAGAAGTTTCCGAAAGACCAATGGGATGAGTTAAAGGTTGTCCCTGAGGCGAAACCATCACTGCACCTTGAATCTCAGTGGAAGCAGAAACAAAGTCGCTTAACAAAGTCTCAATAGTTTCTTTATTCATGTTGCATCTCAATAGATCCATTCAAATTGAAAGTTGGATCTACAATTCCCCCTTTATAGCTTGTATCTCGTTTTTAGTTTTTTTGCAAACTTCAACAAGAAACAAATGCTACTTTTTTATTTTTTCGGGAAGTTTTTATCGATCTATACTTTCTCACAAAATAAAAGACACACTAGTGCAAATAAATCATGTTTTTCAGGTGCGGTCTTTAACTAAAATAAACGAAGATACTGTTTGAATTCATTTCTATGGCTCAATACTCTCATCATTTCCAGAAAGTTTTAGCCATTGCTTCTAGTGCAGCTTTGCTAAGGATTATCAGGCCTTACCTTTTATCATTCAGATCAATCATATTGTCATTTTTTCAATCAGCACCATAGTAAATCTATGAACCAAATACCATTTTCAAGCATCATCATCATGGAAGTGACCTGCACTTCATAAGGGGGCAGGAACAGCCCGTTCAGCAACTGCAACTTTGGTGATGTCTGCGGGGGCTGCTTAGACCATTTTTTCTAGACTGGGTTCGAGACCATAGCCGTTATATAGAATGAGTTGAGCTACTTCTAGAGATTTGCGATCGCTCGGCATTAGGGAATAGACATAAGGGTCTACACCAGGCTTCACTAAACAAGTCAGCTCTATCGTTTGAGCAGCAATCGAGAATTACCTAACCACTCTGAGCTAACATCACCGCGCCAAAACTAAGGGCGATCGCAAACACCAGTAGAATTGGCAGGAAAACCAATAAAGCATCTTTATTGAAGCGTAAGGGTTGATTTTGCGACCTCATTAGCAAAATGACACCCCCAATGCCCATCAAGATCCAAATTAAGGCAAATCCTAGAAAGAGAACAAAAATAGCATCTGACATCAGTACTTTAAAGTTGCTAGAAATCCAGCTAAAAGAATATGACTATTATGGTTGCTTCTTAAAGGTTCTTGATGATCAGATAGAATCTCTTCTCATCCAGCCCAGTTTTTCAGAAGCCGAATTGTCTATACTGTTCTAATCTTTGACTTCGGAAGCAGTGTCATTTCTAACATCATTCTTCAATAGCAAAAACCTCAAGAATACCTTCATGATTGGCTTGGGGTACATGCTTTCCCCATTATCTTGGTGGAATGATCTTTTCTTCAACTTACCTATTGCCTATCTGTTTGGCTACGCTACGAGCTGGGCTTATCCCCAAGCGTTTGTGCCAGCAACCATTGTAGGTTACTGGCTTTCCAATGTGTTGGGTATTCTGATGATGCAGAGGGGAGCCTTAGATTTAGTAATGACCGATCAGCCCCACTCCCTTCAGCGAGAGCTATGGATAGGGCTAGGAAGCTCAACACTTTACACTTTGATTATTGTTAGTCTTGTCTATTGGCATATCTTGGAGCTGCCAGAGTTTCTGTTGCCATAGCCCCAAAGTTTGTCTATTGTGAACCGCTCGGTACGGAGTCGCGCGCTGGTTATTGTAGAAAGAGGAATTCAAGAAATTTTTCCCTTTCCCGATTCATTTATGGTTTAGATCACTCATTCTTTTAGGGTTGTCGCCGATTTTCAGTCTGCAAACCAGGAACCCGATCAAACTCTCGCTGGTTTGCAGTGATCATGAGCAGGTTAAGTTGAAGCGCAGCGACTGCAATTAAGACATCATAAGCACCAATTGGCTGCCCTTAAAATTTGAGAGCAGAACAAATCTGAGCCGCTTGTTCAGCTTCTCCATTACTGAATGGAAGAATAGTTACAGAATCTAGAAGACTGGAAATCATTGGTTCAATTTTCTGAGCACGTTGCAGATTGAGAGCTAATCCATAACGCAACTCCGTGACCGTAATTGCGGAGACAGCAATGTCAATGGGTGGGGTTTGCTTAAGCTTAGCTGTAGTGCCAGTTTCGCCTTTAATGAAGTCGCCGATAACGCAAGTATCAAGGAGATATCGCATCAGAATGACTCTATTTCACTGGGCGGCAGGAGTTTGTTGCGGTAGGACTCAAATGCAGGAAAATCAGAATTTCCTGCGTAGGATAAGATAATTTCCGACCAGTGGGAAGTAGCAATAGGCGGTGTTTGAACTGTCCGATGTAAGGCTTGCAGAATCAAAGTTTGAAGCGGAATATTGGATTGCTCTGCTTGAAGAATCAGGTCTTGTTCTAAATCTGGCGGTAGGTTGATCGTGATTTGTATAAGATTTCTCCTTTCGTTATCGCAAAGCTGTATTAAGTATCATCCTCAGGTTAAAGATTTAGCTACTAATCTGTACCTACCTGAGTTTGAAATACTCATTACTCCAAAATGGCACTCTTATTGAAGAATCAGGATTCATATCAAGTACTTCTAAATTGGATCTCCCTTCCCCTCTTCAGCCATTATCTGGGACTTTGGTACTAATTGAAATCAGTCCTTTAGGCTTAATCCATTTGGGAGCTGCGATCCTGTTGGTCTTAGGTCAGGACTTCATAAGATATAGAAGTCAGGAAGAGTTGCTTATCTTCACTTGATTGCTGCCCCTGATAGACAACACCATGAGGTCTTTTCAATATGAAATTTCGTCCAATCTATTTACTGGCAGTGCTGCCCCTCTTAATTCCCGTGGGTAGTGTTGTCACCGCTAGCGCAGAATCTATATTCCCTAGCTACGCCATTGCTCAGGAAAACAGCGAAACGGAAAAGCCTAATAAGGAAGAGTTCCAGCAACGTCGCCGAGAACAGTTCCGCCAAGCATTAAATTTAACACCAGAGCAAACAACCCAAATTGACCAAATTAAAGAACAAGGCAAACAAGCAAAAGCAGGGAAGCGAGAAGAATTCCAGGCTGCAAGAGCACAAATGCAAACTTTAATGGCTGGTGATACTTCTGAGGATGAACTGAGGACTCAACACCGAGTTTTGCAAGATTTGCGTCAAGAAATGAGTGAAGCTCGATTTGAGAACAAACTCAAAATTCGCCAAGTCCTAACCCCGGAGCAGCGAACCAAAATGGCAGAGCTGAAACAGCAACACAAGGGACGTGGAGGTCGTCATCGCGGTCATCGCCAACAACAGGGTCGCCCTCAGGCAGAGTAGCTCCAAATCTGCTCTGTCCGTGAATCAACTCTCTCCAACCGATTCAGAGTTGGGGAGAAAAATATTGATCACAATCAACTTCTTATTGCATCTCCAAAGATTGCGCGTATAGTGATGAAGTTGAGCAGACAGCAGTCAGAACCATGAAAATTTCCGGCACTTTTTTGGATGAAATCACCCACGATATTCCATCCAACAACTGGGGACGCCAAGAATGGGCAGAGGATTTCCGGGTCATGAAATCCATCGGCATTGATACAGTGATTATGATTAGAGCTGGGGTCGGTCGAATTGCGGTTTGCCCATCACAGGTGCTCACCCAACAGGCAGATATATTTCCTGTTTACGAAGACCTGGTAGATATGTTCCTGGAGCTGGCCGCAGAGAATGATATGGCCTTTTTCTTTGGCACCTATGATTCTGCGACTCGCCCCTCCAGACAGCGCCTCTTAGAAGAGGAAGTTCAGTTGGGGAAAGACTTTATCGATGAGATTTGGCAGAAGTATGGCCATCGGCAAGCTTTTAAGGGATGGTACCTGACTTTTGAACTTGGCAAGATGGAAAAGCGCCGAGTTGAATGTCTGCGGCAGTTAGGAGAGCACTGTAAAAAGCTGTCGCCACAGCTACCTAATATGATTTCCCCTTTCTTACATGGGCGGAAGTTGGTGGATGATCCTATCTCCCTTGATCAGCACTGTGCTGACTGGGAGGAAATTCTCAGTATGTTGACCGGGGCGGTCGATATTGTTGCTTTTCAGGATGGTCAGGTAGACTATGATGCTCTACCGGATTTTTTGCAGGCCAACCGAGAACTAATCGCTAAGCATGGCATGCAAGCTTGGTCCAATGTAGAAAGTTTTGATCGGGATGTGCCTTTTGACTTTCCACCGCTTGACTGGCGCAAGCTCTGGTGGAAGATGCAAGCGGCTGAGCAAGCAGGGGTAGAGAAGCTGATTACATTTGAGTTCTCGCATTTCCTTAGCCCCAATTCCTGTTGGCCAGCGGCAAAGAATCTCTTCAATCGCTATTGTGACCATTTACGTCAGACGGGCGAATTAAGCTAAGGCCCGATCGCGCATGTCTTTGTTGAAGAAAGTCAGGGTTAGTCCTATCTTAGCTATCTGAATGACGGAAACACCCGCTCAGTTAGTGTTACCGTGAGACACGGCCAATCGAATGGCACCCAGCAGTTTAAATGAAATAGGTCTACTCCATGTCCCTTGCGTTTTTTTTCGTTACAGCCCTAACTGTTGCCTTCATAGGTTTTTCCTACCAGCAGTCCCAAAGGTTCATGCAGTCGGTGTTGCTAGCTGGTCTAATCTGTTTAGTTTTTAGCAATAGTTTGTCTGCCATTGCTACCCCCCAATTCGCGGCAATGGGAGCTTTTGATAGCGCCCTGAATGAGCGGCAACGGATATTAGACGAAGATCTCAAAATTGACCCTACCAGACTGCGTTATCGAGGTTTGGAATATGTCCAGTTTCAACCTGATAGCGAAAAACTAAGCGATCCTCAGATTAAATCCACAATCAAGTCAGACATCAACAATGACGTCTTTGTAGCCGTAGCCAGTGGTTCAGTCCAAGTGTTTGGTGATGTGCAAGACATCACTATTGCTCGGAATATTGTGACCCAGATCAAAGCAGTTCCAGGGGTCAGAGAAATAATGTTTGATATTGGCTTGGAAACAAAAGCTGAGTAGTCTACTTGAAGTTTGTAGGTTACGTTCTAGATCTGTCGATGACCTTCTCAACTCCTCCACTCAATTCCTATTGCTTGATGAACAGGCCCATCACAATATCGTGCACCTCTTCGCTGCTAGGAAAGCAAATTGTGCTGCGGGCTCATCATTGATTGTGTCGCAAATAGTAGTTTCAGGTGCAACACTCCTCTGAGTTTCATCAAAGTCTATACAGAACCAGCGAAGCTGAGTGCAGTATTACACTCAGCTTCGCTAGGGATAAAACTATAGATTTTTTGTGAATCCTAATTTGAGTTTTATGGTGAAAACCTATTGCTATACTTCTCTGAACTTGACCCCAAATTGGTGCTTATTTCAGCCAAGTTTAGCTCAGTTTTAATGACTACACTGTTCGCTTGGTTAGGAGTCCCCACAAGAAAATGGCAATGATCGCCCCAATGACAGCTACGATGACGCCAGGAATACTCAAGGACGCACCTACCAAACTTAGGCTTCCTGTATTGATCAGGCTGAACAGGCTACCTCCGATAAATGCACCGACAATCCCTAGTAGCATCGTAGCTAAGATACCACCACCCTGGTGGCCTGGATAAATAGCTTTACCAATAGCTCCTGCGATTAAGCCCAAAACTATCCAAGCGATAATATTCATAACTCATGTTTCTCCATGTTGATTGCAAAATTCTGATCTTAGTTTTCTAGTGAAACCGACTTTAAAGAAAATAAAGACTCGGTATCTTCAGAAAGCCAAAACCACCCCTGCATCTAATAGAGTAGGCTATTATTTTGTGATTTTTATCCCCTAAAAGGTATAGATTTTCTAGCCAAAACCAGCTTTTTTTTGTCGTTTATCTCTGTCTTTAGATTTAGAAGATTGAGGTCGACTCACTTCCAACAAAGCCTCTTGAAACAGATAATGGAGATGTATGGGGACACTGGCTGTCTCTGGCAATTCTGGTTGTGTTGAATGTCCGAATTCGGTCAGCACAGGATCAAGATCTGGGTCTAAACACAGTTGAGGGCGATCCAAGATATGTTGAAGGGCTAATTCCAACTGTTGCGGATATTTCTGAGCTAATTTGTGCCAAACAAACGGTTTAATCTCCAGATTCTTAAGACACTGAAGTAGAAGCGGTTCGCGTTCAGGAGATGAATTTTGATCGAAGGTTTCCAGGATGGCTGTCAAGGGCTGGTAGGTAGCAATCATCACCTGCCCCCATCGAGGATGGGTGAGTATGGTCACTTGCTCCGCACTTCTGAGATGCTTTGGCAGTTCTATGGTTGGCATCATCATTTTGGATACGTTCTGACTCTTGAGGAGCGTAGAAGTTGTTTTTTCATCTACCCCCATAGCTGCTGCTGTCTCAGTCATTTCTTCTAGGGATATTCCGGCTTCTTCTGCCAGCTCTGCCAATGATTTTTCGCTATCTAGCCCAGCAGCGATCAATTGTTTCTGGGACATTTGGGCTTGAAAGTCAGCGAGCTTTTTCTCTAATTGATGGCCCGGCAGCGTAAGTTCATGGCTGCCAAAGTAATCTACGAAAGATTGATGATAGCTTTCCACCGATTGCCAAGCTTCTTCAAGCAGTTCTGGGGCGTCTCCATATAGATAATTTGGGTGATATTTTTTGAAGTTGCCAATCGCAACGGCTAATTTGGGTTTTCCCAGTTTTCCCAGAAAGACGGCCGGACCTGAGAACATCCATTCTTTATGCAAAGGTAAGATCCGGGTAAGAAGAATTTCTCCTGGCTTGAGCCGAGCAATATTTCGATCTTGTTGGGATTCTGAAAGGACAACCGTATATGTTTTTTCGGTGAGCCAATTCATTACCACCATTTGGTCAGATGATCGCTCAATCATCGCAAATAATCCTATAAACCCTCGCGACCATTTGGTCACGAGGGTTTGCTCTTCTGTTGATAAATTCGATTGTTCTGCGAGAAAATGCTCGAGTACTGATTGAGACCCAACGATGCCATCTGTTGCAAAGGAGTCAATCACCAGTTCAGTTTTTCGGTTGCCTTGATAAGGAGATTCAGCGAGCTGGGAGAGTTGTTCAGCACTGTATTCTTCTAGAGCGATCGCGATCTCACCTTCGGCATCGAAGGTAAAGTCTAACAGCTCTTGTTTCAAAGTTTGAGCTTGTTCTAAGGTTAGGGGCACAGCATTAAGCTCAGTGAATCATTTTTGCTAATCATAGTTGTATCTTGCTCAGAGCCTACTGAGATTCGCAAAGATTTTGCTCTACCCTCAGATAGAACAATTAAGTTTGTCACAATCATTGACGATGGCAATGCGTTACCGAATAGGGGCAAGATTAAGTGTAAAACCCGACAGTACTGGTTTATCAGAAAGCTGATTTGTAAGGTCAGCTACAGCTCAGCGCTGTGTCGGAGTCTCATTATGGAGAAATCTACCTCCAAATGCAGACAAACCAACTAAAACAAGAAATTTTCGACGTCTGATCGGCATCTTTGAGGTAAATCCCGCGAAAACTCAAATTAATTAGCAAAATTTGAGTCCAGGTGGCCGTGATTACCCAAATATAAATCAAGTTTACCCCCAGAATATTTTAGGCTGGAATTGCCCAGACGCTGGCAAGATCCTCCTAACCGCCACTGCTGTGTTTGTTAATCTTCAAAATGTAATCAGTAAAAGAGTGGAACATCAATGCTTGAGACGGATGGCATGAGCCTTACCCCATCAACACCGAAGCTGCCACAACTCCAACTCCAACAGGTCGATGTCGTCACAGCGCTAGGAAATCAATACCTATTGCAGAATATTTCTTGGGAGATTTTTGCAGGCGATCGCATCGGTATCATTGGGGCTTCCGGCTCTGGCAAAACGACACTGCTGCGGCTACTTAATCGTCTTAGCAGTCCTACAGCAGGTCAGATCCTTTTCGAGCAGCAGCCGCTGCCAGAATGGCCCGTACGATCTTTGCGCCAACAAGTCATGCTAGTGCCCCAGGAACCTAAGCTATTGGGAATGACTGTACAAGCGGCCCTCACCTATCCTTTGCAATTGCAAAATATGCCTGATCAGACCCTCCAAGCCCGAGTCACACCTTGGCGACGGCGCTTAGGAATTCCTGACGAATGGCTAAATTTTACAGAGCTACAGTTGTCTGTGGGGCAACGACAGCTAGTCAGTTTGGCCCGTGCTTGTCTCACCAACCCCAGGATTTGCTTATTTGATGAACCCACATCAGCTCTTGATCCTGGCACCATTGAGCGAGTTATACAGGTGCTGGTCGCTAGCACAATGACCCTTGTAATTGCTAGTCACCAGTTTGAGTTTTTGGCAAAGGTTTGCGATCGCATCCTTTGGCTCAACCAAGGCCAACTACTCTTAGATGCTCCTATTGCCGATATTAATTGGTCAGACATCAAAGAACAGCTAGCTCAACAAGCCCAAGCCGAACAGGCCACATGGGACTACTAGCATGCTACTCTGGCCAAAAAACCTCAAGACTAGACCGACTGGGTTCTAGAAATCTGCATCTTTGATGATATTGGAGGTGACGCATCACTCCCCAAGCGATTAGCAGTTGCCACCGGATTAGAGGAGTCAGGCCAACGCGAGGGCTTCGAATCCTTTAGATAGCCAACATTGAGACGATAGCCAACATTGCGGACCGTTTGGATCATTTGGGGTTGTTGGGGATCAAGCTCAATTTTTTTTCGCAGTGACAGAATATGGGTATCCACCGTTCGGGGATTATCAATGCTTTCTGGCCATGCCCTCTGCAAGAGTTCAATCCGGCTCAGGGCAATCCCTTCTGCTTGAACCAAAACATACAAAAGGCTAAATTCCTGTGGTGTTAAGTCTACTAGTTCGTTATGGTAGTGAACCCGTCGTTGAATCAAATCAATTCTAAGGGCGCCAAAAGAGACTTGGGTCGGTAGGCTCAAACGACTGCGTCGACTTAAAGCTGAAATTCGTGCCAAAAATTCTTGCATACCAAAGGGCTTGCCAAGATAGTCATCCGCTCCCGACTTCAAGCCAGTCACCACATCAGCTTCTGTCGTTTGCGCCGATAAGATCAAAATCAACGGATGTTTTTGCATCTGTAACCATCGACAAAGCTCTTGCCCCTGGCCGTCAGGCAAATCTGAATCTACGACAACTAGATCAGGTTGATGATGCTGATAAGTAGTTTGAGCTTGCTTAATACTGGCACTGAGGTGTACGAAATAGCCTGCTTGTTGGAGGTGCCAACCCAAGAGAGATCTCAAATGTGGATTAGCCTCAACTATTAGCATGTGGAGTACTTCCACGAAATTTTCGGTCCTGCATAAAGGCTAATCTGCTACCTCCAACGTTAGCAGAAAAAATTTGGAACTTTGGTAACTCTAGTTACGAACGATAGGTTTATAGGTCTTAAATCGAATCAAAAAGCTACACTTCAAGCGATAGTACCTTGGTAAGCACAAAGCTTAACTCTAGGGCTGGCGTTCAGTAGGCTTGATCCACACTAAATTTCGCTTGTTCTTGCGAATTAAATGCCCCTGCTCTTCCGAAATGCGGCGGGAGACTTCAGGGGTCAAACTACGTTCATGGGCTCGTTTGAGCTGTTCGATTTGCTCAGTTGTTCGACTAACCTCTCCTTTGATCTCCTGCAATTTAGCCTGCTGCGTCAGTTGATGAGGCAGCATATGACTGAGGGTATAAAGACAAGTCCCAATTAGAATCACATTAACCCCCAACACTGTTGCTGTTTCGGTAGTGCGGGCAAAGAATTTGGGATTTTTGCGGGGACGGTGTTTTCTGGCAGCTCTCTGGGCAGTTGAGCGGAGATGACGAGGAGCAGATTTCGGCTGAGACAGGGCACTCATGGCAGTTGGCCTTCAGTAGACAAATAGCATGACGAATGGATCTACGACTAATACCAATCCGCTAGCGACGTTCTTAGAAAGAAGCTTCAGGGCTCGACTTCACTACAGTTTAGTTAAGTCACTGTGCCTTATTCTTCTAACAAGGCACACTCTAATCAAAGCAAAAATTATTGCTGCCTATTGGATTAGAAAAATTACTTTTGCCAGCTCCAAAATAACGCGCCTAACATAAAATTGGCTCAGTGTGTGGCTAGTGTAGCTAACAAAACGAAAAAATGTAAATCAATTTGATAGAAATCTTTAGTTTCCTAGGATTTATCCAGGTAGACATACATAGTTGAAAAACTTTTTCTGAAGGTGATTTAGAGCAACGAGGAGTATTAAAAAGCCAGAAGACTAGGCGTTGCAAAGTAAATTCATTTAAGCAGGCCTCTAAAAAAATAGTGTCTTACCGTTGGCAAGACACTTCGTTCAGCGATTTTAGTATTCCTGAACGCCTTTACTCCAGCTGCTACAGGTAAGAACGCCAGAAAAGTTTACTTGGTGAGTGCACTACCAAGGTTAAGCGCCAACAATGCTGGGAGCAAGGCAACAACAAGAGCAATCACAATCTGCATGTCTGTTAGTTCCATCAATATTAAGCTCCATATTTCCCATTCTTATTAGTTTACAATGTCCGGCAAATCGCGACCAAGGGGAATGTTTTGTTACATCACGCAACATTATTAACAGGGTTCTTGATTGTGATCAGAGTGACTAGACTAATTGATGAAGGCTTCAGATCTTCTCTGGAACGGTCATCAATGATCAGTCGGACCCTAAATTAGAATGCTTAATATAGTGTGCAGAAATATACCTTTTAGGGTTACGTTGAATAACATAGTTACGGTGCAATTGCCTTTCGAATTGCCCTACCTAAACCCAATCCCCCCAATGCTTGCCAGATGTTAGACCCGTTGATTGAACTCTCTCCCCAGGTTGGTATCGATACTGCGCTGGTTATTGTGATCTTAATTGCTTTAGAAGCAGTGCTGTCGGCGGATAATGCGATCGCATTAGCAGCATTAGTCAAAGGCTTAGAGGGTGAAGAGCTACAAGGCCGTGCCTTAAATATTGGATTGATAGCTGCCTTCGTAATGCGGATGTTTTTGATTTTTACTGCAACTTGGGTGATCCAATTCTGGCAATTTGAGTTACTGGGTGCGTGCTATTTACTGTGGCTAGCGTTTCAGTACTTCTTTAGTGACGAGAGCGAAAATCACCATACTGGTCCCCGGTTTGCATCACTTTGGCAAGCAATCCCTGTGATTGCGGTGACGGATCTGGCCTTTTCTTTGGATAGTGTCACCACAGCCATTGCGCTATCAGATGAGCGCTGGATTGTGCTGACTGGGGGTGTATTTGGTATTATTACTCTTCGGTTTATGGCAGGACTTTTCATCAAGTGGTTGGAAGAGTATGTCCATCTTCAAGATGCGGGTTACTTAACCGTGGTGTTAGTAGGTCTACGCTTGCTGCTCAAAGTTGTTAATGATAATTTTGTACCGCCCCAATGGCTGATGATCATCGCCATTGCGCTCATTTTTGCCTGGGGATTTTCCAGACGAAATCCTCATGATCCAGAAACCCAACCTCAGGCCGAAAAAGAATCGGAGCGGAATGAATTAAACCATGAGGTCAGTGATTTCATGCAAGAGGTCAGAGATTTTTCTCAGCCCGATCACCAGCCTCAAGCGGCTAATGAGCAAATTTAACTTTTATTGAAAATTGGGATTAATCTAGGATTGTTCCATCTGGCATAATCACGCGTTCTAGGGTAGCATTTTGCAGATTAACATCAGTTAAGTCAGCATCCGTTAAATTTGTACCTCTTAGAATGGCCCAACTCAAATTAGCGCCTTTTAGATTGGTGCCCTGGAGGTCAGTTCCTTGCAGCTTTGCACCCTGGAGGCTAGCGCCTTCTAAATTAGCATGTCGAACTTGGGCACTGGTGAGATTAGCATGGCTTAAACTGGCTTTGCTCAAATCACTCCAAACCAGATTTGCCTCCTGTAAATCTGCCAAAGTCAGGTTAATGCCTGGTAACGCTTCATCTTTAAGATTGATCTGAGCAAAGTTACGCTCCCCTGCCTCATATTTTTCAATCAGTTGCAGCGCCACTTCACTAGGTAATCTGTCCGGATCAGGAAGGGGGAGGCAAGACTCCTTTGTATTTAGCTCCCTCTCTAGACCAGCTTCAAATTCTATTTGAGGTTCAATAATCAGCAAGTTAAGCTCAATTTGCTCCATCCAAAACGGGAGTTCTTGACCTAACTTCTGACCATAAATCGTCACAGAAGCCACAGATGGTAATTGCAATTGACTTAGATACTCACATAAAAGTGGAACAGCTACCTCTTGATTCGGGACCTCAGCAGCTTCCACACTGAGCTGTAGAATATCCTGCTTAAACTCAAGGTCAGCAACCTGCAATGCTGGTTTGGCCAGGCACTGGTTAATTAACTCAGTTAATGCTTCTAGATCCCTTTGTCTAGCACGTCGAAGTAATTGCCCAGGATTACCAGAATTGGCAGTGACTGAAGATTTTTGATCAGCGTTCTGTGTGTGAGACTGAATTGGATCTGAAACTGGATTTGAGAATTCGAGAGTCATAACGGTTACACAGTTGCACTCATGTTCTCTAATAGATGTCACAAAACTAGCTCATCATCTGAGAGGTAACACCATGGACATATCAATCTTGGTCTGTTCAGTATCTGATTGACGTTGGCAAGCCAGTCTTTTATTCGTTAGGCAATCTGCTCCCTGAATTGCGTTAACACTAATCTTGTCCAAAATCATGGCTAAGATATCATGTTTTGCTCTCGTACGAGCGACTTAGCATTCATTTTGGGGAATTTAGTGCCTGCCTATAGAACAATAATCAGAGAACAACTAAACTCCTATGCGCTCTTGTATGCCATTCTTGGATCTATCAAAGGGCTATAAGTACTTCAAAACAAGGCTTTGCACCCAAAAAAAGTTAAAGGTCTAATTCTAGGAGCAGGTGCAAGATATGATTGATTAACTAATTATTAAGGACTATATCTTTTTTGTTAACGTTAACAAAAAAAGCTACCTTTCCAGGTAGCTTTTTTGAAACATTAGTTTCTAATTTGAGAGACTATTTTCAACCCTTAGACATCGTAGTACATGGCCAACTCGTGAGGATGAGGACGTAACCGCATGGGGTTAACCTCATTATCGAGCTTGTACTCAATCCAGTTCTCAACAAAATCCTTCGTAAATACGCCAGAGTCAACCAGGAAATTGTGGTCGTTTTGCAAAGCTTCTAACGCTTCTAACAAAGAGCCAGGAGTAGAAGGAATTTTCGCTAGTTCTTCGGGACTCAGATCGTAAATATCGACATCTAAAGAACTACCCGGATCAATTTGGTTTTTGATACCATCGATACCTGCGCAAAGCATAGCAGCAAACGCTAGATAGGGATTACAGGTCGCATCAGGGCAGCGAAACTCTAGGCGTTTGGCCTTAGGATTGGGGCCAGACAGCGGAATGCGAATGGAGGCTGAGCGGTTCCCTTGGGAATAAGCCAAGTTTACAGGAGCCTCAAAACCAGGTACTAAACGCTTGTAGGAATTGGTAGCGGGATTTGTCAGTGCCAATAATGCGGGTGCATGTTTGAGAATGCCACCGATATAGTGCAAGGCCATTTGGCTCAAATTGGCATATCCATCTCCCCAAAATAAGGGCTGGCCACCTTTCCAGATGGATTGGTGGGTATGCATGCCAGAACCATTGTCATTAAATAAAGGCTTGGGCATAAAGGTCGCAGATTTGCCATATTTCTTGGCAACATTTTTGACGCAGTACTTGTAGGTCATCAAATAGTCACCTGATTCGATGATCGGGGCAAATTTGATGCCAAGTTCACATTGACCGCCTGTGGCGACTTCGTGGTGATGCTTCTCAATAGGCACCCCACACTTAGCCATTGTGAGCAGCATCTCGGTCCGCATATCTTGCAGCGTATCGGTAGGGGAAACTGGAAAATAACCTTCCTTGTACCGAGGTTTATAGCCGAGGTTGCCGCCTGCTTCTACTGCACCAGAATTCCATCGCCCCTCTTTGGTGTCGACATAGTAGTAGGCTGAGTTTTCGGTTTGGTCAAAGCGAACATCTTCAAAGACGAAAAATTCTGCCTCAGGGCCAAAGAAAGCTGTATCGCCAATACCTGTGCTGGCTAAGTAATCTAGGGCTTTTTGGGCGATCGCACGTGGACAGCGATCATAAGGCTCTCCTGTGCGAGGTTCCTGAATACTACAGATCATGCTGAGGGTGGGCTCTTCCATGAAGGGATCGATCCAAGCCGTATTCGGATCAGGTACCATCGCCATATCCGATTCGTTGATGGCTTTCCAACCTCGAATACTAGACCCGTCAAAGGCAACACCATCTGTGAAGCTACTTTCGTCAATTTGATCCTGATAGAGGGTCAGGTGTTGCCAAATACCTGGCATATCGATGAATTTCAGATCAACAACTTGAATATTGTCGTTTTTAATCCAATTCAGAATGTCCTGGGGGGATCGGGCCATGAATTACTCCTTAACAGTAAATAGCAAGCTCAAGTTCGTTCCCTGAGATAGAACTGTTGTTAAAATAGAAAGAGATCGAACAACAACTGTCAGGGTGAGTCAAGCTAAAGATTTAGCCTAATATCGTAAGAGACTAGATTGACGGTGTTTTGTATCAGAATATACAAAATAAATTTTCCAAGGTCAGGTCTATCTAAATAATCTCCAAAGATAACGAATAGGCAATAGATGCGGTTTTTTTAAGCCCTGCTTTAATTTTCTAGCACGGCTTAAAAATCTCCCTCTTGTATTAGGTAAAGATGCCACCCTAGCAGCCAAGCCCCCCTGGCGTAGGAGTGCTGAAGTTGTTTATTAAGCTTACCAATGCTGTTAGATTGCCCTCAGGGCCGATATCTTACAGCACTTTGTGGGTATGAGCATGTTGTTTGACGTTATCTTCGGTATTCACCACTCGATCAGCATTAAGCATACGTTTGCGTTCAGTGGAGAAGTTAAAGTCAGTTTTTAGCGTTCCTATGGGCAAGTGTTCTGTAGCAACAGGTCGGGACCGATAGCTGCGGGCGGTTGCCTGCAAACGAAAGGAAAACTCATCACAAAATTCTGCTTCTGGCGGAAATTCTGATGGAGCTTGAGGGGTGCCGTCGGACCATACAGACCCTACAGTGGTGGCGATCGCCATTTCATAGGAGGTTGGAATTCCTTTCAAAACCGCTTCGAGAGCAGCAGAGGGGATGGGCTCTACAATTTTGAGGGGGTGGAGCTTATTTTCTTTTTTGACAAAGCAGGTCGCTAAGCCGATCACAACATAATCATCAGCGGCGACTTCGTTGGCAGACATAGTGTCAGTGGTCATAGAGAATCCTGAAAAATCGGTAGGGACAGGGAAGACAATATTAAATTAGTATTTTTTATCTTAAAGTTTTCTCGGTCCAAATCCCATTGCTGTTATTGAACGTAATTTAAGGGGTGTGGGTCCGTTGACGGCAAACTTCGTATAGGAGTATGGCGGCTGCGATCGCAGCATTCAAAGATTCCACACCCGGTGCGACCGGAATATTAACCTGGTGGTCTGCCAAAGCTAAGACAGGAGCTGATAATCCTGCCCCCTCATTACCAATCAAGATCATGGTCGGCGCCCGATAATCAACTTGCCAATAATCCTGCTGAGCATTGGGAACCGTTGCAATCAGTTGCATCCCTTGCTGTTGATATTGTTGCAAGTCATCTATGAAGCAGTCCGTTGTTCGTTTAGGCAAATGGAACCATGCTCCCGCCGATGCTCTTAGCACTTTCGGACTGTCTAAATCGACACTCCTTTGATTGAGAAGGAGTCCTTCCACCTGGGTCGCCACAGCCGTTCGAATTAAAGTACCTAGATTGCCTGGATCCTGAATCGTTTCTAGTGCCAGACCCAATTGATGCATCGGCAGGGAGGTGTTGGGGACAGATAGGGTGGTGGCGGCCGCCACCACCCCGTCAGGATGAACGGTCGTTGCGATCGCTTGTAATACTTCTACGCTAACTTCTTCAAACCGCGTCACATCGTTTTGACACTGGTGCCACAATGTTGGATATCTAGCCTGCCAGCCTGCGGTATAGCAAACAACATCTAAAGGCCATTTCTGCTCCCAGGCAGTTTGCAGAAGATGGGTGCCTTCCAGCAAAAACTGACCTTGCTGGCGTCGATACTTGACCTGTTGCAACTTCCGCATTTGCTTAATGAGCGGGTTTTGCAAACTAGTAATCATGAAGCTTTTTGAATGCGGAACCCGGGACTTGAACCCGGATGTCTTTGCAGACACTAGGACCTGAACCTAGCGCGTCTACCAATTCCGCCAGTTCCGCTGACGCTGTGCATTGACTGCGATTCACTATCATTCAACACATTGAGGCAATCCGTCAACTCTAACATTCCTAGACTCAGGAAATGACAGGAGATTATAACTTCAAGTCCACAGCAACCCGATGAGCGCAGGCAAACCCTGAAAAGGCAACAGCATTCAACCCCTGCCCTGGAAAGGTGCTATCTCCCACGCAATACAGACCTGATATAGACGTGCGATTGAAGGGCATGCCCACTAATCCCCACAATTGTTTTGCTGGAATAGGTCCGTAGGTACCATCTTGACGTCCTAGAAATCGACGATGGGTGCGGGGGGTTCCCACCTCCAGATGGTGAATATTTTGTTCTAAGTCAGGAATGAACTGCTGCAATCGTGTGATCATCTGCTGAGCCGCTTGCTTTTTTTGGGTTTCGTACCGGGCTTGTGACGGCACCTGCCAATCTTTTGCCCAGCTCGGTGTAAAAGCATGGATGATATGGCGACCTGGAGGGGCCAAGCTAGGGTCAAGCCGAGTGGGAATTGAAACAAATAGGGTTGCTCCTGGCTCCGCCATCTGCTGCCAGTTCTCTAACAAGATATGGTGGCAGTCCAACCCGCTAGGTAGGGCATCCGCTGCTATGCCTAAATGTAAGCTGAGAAAACTAGGAGACTTAGTATAGCGTTGTCGCCACTTGGCTTCTGCGGGCGGCACACTATCGATTAAAGTACCAAAGGTATCCCAACGGGTGGCATTGGAAATAATACGTTTGGCTCGATAGACTTCTCCCGTTGCTAATTGCACCCCAACTGCTCGTCCGTCCTCTAGCAACACTTTGTTAACCCGAGCGCGATAGCAAATATGACTTCCGGCTGCCACTAAACCTATCACTAGTTTCATGGCAATTTGGCCCACCCCCCCTTTGGGATACTTCACGCCTCCGTAATGGCGATCAGAAAAAACCATCCCGGCATTGATCATCGGTGTCTGGGCTGCTGGTACCACTGACCAGCAGTAGCATTCCATATCAATAAATTTCAAGAGAACCGGATCTTGAAGATATTGACGGGCATAGTCCCCCACGTTGCGAGGGAGGTACTTCAGCAACTGCAAGCAATTGCGCGGGTGTTGCAAAAAGGAACGTGCTAGGTAGCGAGGCTCTTCTAAAGACAATAACTCCATCGTATTGAGAGCGGTGAAAATTTGCCAGCAAGTATCGTAGAACTTACGAATGCCTTGTCGTTCATGGGGAAATAGTGCGATTAACTCTTGCAAATATTTCTCATAATCATAGTGAACTTTGAGATCTAAATTCTGGGGTAAGTGGTAGTGAATCTGCACTGGGTCGGGAATGGTTTCTAACTGTTGGTCAACAGCGGCTAAGGCCCGAGTGAGCAGGTTAGTTGTGCCCCGATCACCAAAGCCAAAAATCATGGATGCCCCCACATCAAACCGATAGCCATCGCGCTCAAAGTAGCCCGCACTTCCACCTGGAATCAGATACCGTTCTAAGACTAAAACCTGGGCTCCTTTAGCCGCAAGTTGGGTTGCTGTAACTAAACCGCCAATGCCTGAGCCAATGATAATGGCATCATATTCAACCTGAGAATGAGGAGATGCAGACAAGGTTGTTGCTCGGGGTGCAGGCATACAAATTCCGGGATACAGTTTCTACCATTATCTGCATAAGGTAAGACTCAAGGTTTTGCTTTGCTAGTCAGAAATAAAGAATAGTACCCACAAAAAAAATGGAACCAAGCTGCTGCACTTGCGCCTTGGCCCCACCTGCCGAATCCTCTGAGAGGAGAACACATGAATAACTATAAAACAGCTCGATATTAATTGCAAGTAATTCTCAATAAAATGACTAAGATACTCTCGATCGCTACCAATCCTGAAAGGTTAAAGGCGTATGATGAGTCAGGTTCAAGCAAGAACTGTACTGCCCCCTTCCTCTATCTATGACCTATGGCTCTTCAACTCCGGGTATATGTTCCTCCCCATCCGCTGATCAAACATTGGTTGGCAGTGGCGCGCGATCGCAATACCCCCGGCATTCTCTTTCGGACTGCAATGACGGAGTTGGGGCGTTGGCTAACCTACGAAGCCATGCGCGAATGGTTCCCTAGTATGGAAACTACGGTTGAGACCCCTTTAGGGCCAGCCACAGCCGCAGTGATCAATCCTGAACTTCCAGTCGCTGTAGTTCCTATCTTGAGAGCAGGTTTGACCTTACTAGAAGGTGCCCAAAGTGTTCTGCCTCGGGCGGCAACCTATCACTTCGGCTTAGCTCGTAATGAAGAAACGTTGCAGCCCCACTGCTATTTAAATAAACTACCGGACCAGTTCCAGCCCCAAACTCGCATCCTCATTCCAGAACCCATGCTGGCAACAGGGGGGTCGATTATGGCAACGATGCAGGAATTGACGCAACGCCAAGCCGATCCAGAACTCATTCGGATTATTTCAGTTGTAGCAGCGCCCCCAGCTCTAAAACAGTTGGGTGAAAACCATCCGAGTTTACAAATCTATACGGCCACGATTGACGAAGGACTCAACGAGCAAGGGTTTATTGTTCCTGGCCTAGGAGATGCGGGCGATCGCGCCTTTGAAACTTAAAGCTAGACCATTTCGACAAATGTGCCGTTCTAGTTTAGCTAGGCTAGGGCAGACGGTTATTAGTTTAGTATGGATCAGCAATTTCGTAATATAACCGTACACATGGATCACAAGTCATCCGCTAAACTTGAGGATATCGATCTACTTGTACGACTAACCGCAAATATACCGCCATGGCCGCCACAGAAATCACTGCATTGATAGCCAGTAGCCTCGCTACCTTTCTACAAATCTATTTTGTACTGTTGATTATTCGAATCCTGCTGAGCTGGTTTCCCAATATTGACTGGAGCAGCGTTCCCTTCTCGATTGTGAGTCAGCTTACTGATCCCTATTTAAACATCTTCCGATCCATTATTCCTCCCTTAGGAGGTATGGATTTCTCCCCAATTCTAGCAATTTTCCTTTTGCAAATCTTGCAGCAAGCGCTCACCGGATTAGGACGTGTTCCAGTTTATGGATAAATAACGATTTGATTTGGACACACCTTGCGATTCATTGTGCAAGGTAATGCATATAGTAATAAACCGCATCTAGCTCGAAAGCCTGAGTTTCCTAGATGTCCATAAACCTTTAAGGGTGACGGTTTAGACTACTTGAGAAAACTATGCTATGGGTTTCAACACGGACGGGGTTTAGATAGGGACTCATTTGTCTGGCTAGCGAACTTTTGTTGTAAAACCACTGGCTTTAAATTGCTCCAGCTTTAATGGAGTTTCTAGGGCATCGGGCACACTGACTCTTAGCTCAAAGGTGCCTTTGCCGGGTTCAATCACATCAATTGCTCCTAACCGCCCTCGATTCTCCATCGCGGGGTTGTTGTTGGCATCGAAAATACGGCCGAAGACATCTGCATCTATAACAGGTTTGCCTGATTTATTAATGGTTGTCCCTGAAATAATAAAGCAGTTAGCCAACCGCATAATCGGTCCCCCACTCGTCACCGTTCCCTTGCCCACCTCAGGTGAGCATTCGGCATAGGACAAATCTGTAAGTTCAATTTGGGTCACTGCCAAAGCCGGTGGGCTGCAGAAACTACTGGTCAACAACAAAATACCAGCAAACAAACAGACGAGTGTGGCACGTAAAGACATAGCGGTTGATTTCATCTGACTCAATCGTTGAAAACGGCTGTTTTAAAAACCTGTCCCCTGCATGTTTGCTGTGATCTTAAATTTTGGTTGTCATCTCAGCAGTAAAAGTACTGAAAGCAAATCAGCAAATAGAACAGAGATAGATACCTAAGCATCTACCTCCAGCATTCTATCGCTATCTGTGGTTGCATTTGAGCAAAGGCTCAACAACTGGCCTTAGCCTGTAAGGCTCAACCTATTGACCTGCACAGGGATCATCTGATTTGGCAGCGCAAGGATTATCTGACTTGGCTGCACAGGGATTGTCCGGTTTAGCCGCACAGGGGTTTTCTTTCGTTTCGGTCGTTTCAGTGCCTTTATCTGTGGCTGCACAGGGGTTAGCGCAACCAAACACCAGGCCACCAACACTCAATAGAGAAACACTGGCAACCATCGCCATATATTTAACTTTCATAAAATACGCTCCAGGACTGGATTAATGTTTGCTGCAACTGAAAATTGCCCAACCAATTGTTGCATTCAATGGAAATTGGACTAGAAATTTAGGCTAGTTGGCCAATATCCGCAAAAACAGAGACTTCCACTTTTGATTGAGCCTGATCAATCTGAAATTCCTCTGAGAAGAAGATTGGGATTTGTTAAGAATGTCATTTCATAGCTGTTGTGGCAGTTTTTTAAGACTATTTCCCTTTGGTTCACCTGTGAAATGAATGAACCCTTGTATTCTCAGGGAAAATTTATATTGAGGTCAGGGCGATATCATCTCTGCAATCCTACACTTGAGGCAGTCCTCTACTTGAAATCTCGCTGTACGGGTGAGAAGTCGATGCAATCTACACTATTTCAGTACGGAAGTTTATTCATGTTGGTCCGCTTAGGTCATTGTGATTCAACCTTAGCTAGCGAGACTAATCAACTCACTCGCGTCTCTGATTGTCTTGTGGTTGTGCAGTAAAGGTTGAGCTAATCCACGAGAGTCATGATGGTAGAACAAGATTGGTTAGTAACAGATGTAGGACAGGCAAAAGTCTGGCCCCATCCATCAGTGCCGTGTGAGCGATCGCAAACCTATCGACTCTATCGCTTTCTAACCGAAGTGGAAGACATCTTGGCAACCACGCCCTACAGCCAGGATCGGCTGAAAGCCATTCATCCTCTAGTCCGACAGCTTTTGACTGATTCGGCATGGTTGCAGTATGAGATTCAACTGCCTGATCCTGACCGCGGTTGGTCGGTGACCAGGCTCTACGATGAGCCGAACTTTCCCCTAACGGTCCAAACTGTGGTCTGGCTACCGGGACAAACCTCTCCCATTCACAACCATGCAACCTGGGGAGTAGTGGCTTTAGTCAGTGGCCAAGAAAAAAATACCTTCTGGCAACGCACCCCCTCTGACCATCATCCCGATCAAATTTCGAGGGTGGGGGATTTGATGTTGAACCCAGGAGACACGATTAGCTTGATGCCTAATGCCATCCACTGTGTAGAAGCCATGGGCAACGAACCTACCATTACCTTCAATCTCTATGGGCTGACGGATTATCAGACCCGTTACAATTTTGATCCTGATGCACACACCGCCACGTTGTTCTAGAGATGGTTCGTGTGAGTAAAGTCCAAGTCCAATCTCTGACGTCTAAGCGATGGCGAGGATTCCCTCAGCAGCTTCGCCGCGCTGTCAATCCTAATTCCCTCCAATTTCGGCTGACTGTGAGTATTGCTGGACTCTTTGCCCTCGGACTGACTAGTGTCGCTCTTTGGACAAGCTGGAAGATGCAAAAAATTCTGATTTCTAGTCATAAGCAAAATATTGTTGATATTGGCGATCGCATTACCGATGACATCGTTCTTTATCGGCAGATGGATGAGATGTTTACCGTTCAAGAGAGTGTGCAAAAAGCGATCAATAATCGCTCCGGGCGCAACCTATTATTGTGGGTCAACGATTCTCAAGGACGTCTGGTCGCAACCTCAGCCAATCTGGCCAGGCCCACTTGGCAACGTTTTCCCAGCCCTAGCACCTTGGCAACCACCTTCCAGGATAGCGTTCTGCCAAAGGTTTACCAGGTTCAAAATCGCGATTTTGTCGCCTGCCATAGTCCTTTAATGGTGAGCAACCAGCCCTTGGGTACCCTATTCGTAACTCAAGATATTACCGAGGATCAACGCAAATTTATTGCGAGTGTGCAGACCTTGGTAGTAGCCAGTTCTGTTGCCATTGTGCTGATATCCTTGGCTTTAGCCTGGTACGTCCGTCGATCTTTGCGCCCTCTTTGTCAAATGGGTTTGATGACTAAAACTATTTCTCCAGATGATTTAGGGCAGAGGCAAGTAGAACTCCATAATGCCCCCAGTGAAATCCAAGAATTGGCAGAGACATTTAATCTGATGTTATCGCGGCTGTCAGCGGCTTGGAGAGAACAACAGCATGCCACAGAACGACAACGGCAATTCGTCAGTAATGTCTCCCATGAATTGCGGACACCGCTAACGATTGTGCGGGGCTACTTGCAGAGTATTCAACGGCGCGGAGATAACCTCACCGAAATACAGCGCGAAGCTCTGGAAATCTCTACAGCAGAGGCCGATCTAACCATTCACCTCTTGCAAGATTTGCTCTGTCTAGCCCGTGCTGATGATGGCTACATGCCCTACCACCTGGAAACGCTGATTTTGAATGACGTCGCCGCAGAAGTTGTGGGGATGGCAGAACGGTTTAACCATCGCCAGATTTTGCTAGAGCCTGAGTCTGATTTGATCCCCGTGTTTGCAGATGCAGATCGATTGCAACAAGTATTGGTAAACTTGGTGGAAAATGCCATTCATTACTCAGACCCCACAGCCCCCGTAACGATCAAGCTAAAGCAAAAGGAGGCATCGGCCATTATTCAAGTGTGCGATCGCGGCGACGGCATTCCCCTTAAGCAACAGTCCCGCATTTTTGAGCGCTTTTACCGATTAGATGAAGCTCGGGCTCGTTCAAACGGAGGAGTGGGCCTAGGTTTATCTCTGGTAAAGACCTTCACCGAAGGCATGGGCGGAAACGTTAGTGTGCTATCTCAGCAGGGTGAAGGCAGTACATTCACGGTGACATTACCTGTAGCTCCTGAATTAACCCTATGACAACCCATATTCTCCTGGTCGAAGATGAAACCAAACTAGCCCAATTTGTGGAGCTGGAACTCACCCACGAAGGCTATCAGGTCACTGTTGCTCATGATGGGATTGGGGGGTTAACTGCTGCCCGTGAGTCCCAACCCGATCTGATTCTATTAGACTGGATGCTGCCCGGATTTTCCGGCATTGAAGTCTGTCGGCGGTTAAGAGCAACGGGCGATAAGGTACCAGTCATTTTATTAACGGCCAAGGATGAAATTAGCGATCGCGTCGAAGGACTTGATGCTGGGGCCGATGACTACATGGTCAAACCCTTCAGCATTGAAGAACTTCTGGCCAGAGTGCGGGCGCATTTACGCCGTACCCAGGAAGAAGATCCCGATGTTTTCGAGTTTTCTAATTTAACGCTGAATCAACGCACCCGAGAGGTCTTTCGAGATCAACGAGCCATTGAGCTGACTGCCAAGGAATTTGATCTGTTGGTATATCTGATGATGCATCCGCGTCAGGTGATGACTCGCGATCGCATTTTGGAACAGGTGTGGGGCTATGACTTTATGGGCGACTCCAATATCATTGAGGTCTATATTCGTTATCTGCGTCTCAAACTCGAAGAAAACCAAGAAAAGCGGTTGATACAGACCGTTCGCGGCGTTGGATATGTTTTGAGAGAGTAAGCAAGTCTTACTCCAATAAACGTAACGTCCGATGAAGGAATCGGACAACAAACTTGATCCCGTGATTGTCGACCCCTTAGGATGAGGCACAGTTGTTGATGAGCTGGGCTGCAATTTTGAGCACCTAGATCATGCCCTGAGGACTGCCAAACATTATGGGACTTTTTGATCAAATCGCTAGTGCAATTGATAATCCAGCACTGAAAGCCAATTCTGGCCAACTCGGAGATATTCTTAACACCGTTCAGCAGCTTAATGGCCAGCAAGGCATGAATGGCGATTCCACACAGGCCGTAATGTCTCTACTGGGCAATCACGTGCGTTCTGCCTTGAAATCGCAACCTACGGGCCAAGCTCAAGCCCTTGTCAATCAGTACAGCGGTACCAGTGCCAATAATGATGCGGTGAATGCATTGTTTTCCTCAGAGCAACAACAACAAATAGCTCAACAAATCTCTCAGCGAACGGGGGTGAGCAGCAATCTTGTGCAGAGGCTATTGCCTATGCTGGTTCCGATTGTCCTAAATCTACTCCATAGTGGTACGCCCCAAACAAATTCCCAACAGGGCAGTAATCCCGTCTTAAACCAATTTTTAGACAGCGATGGCGACGGTGATGTGGATGTTGCGGATGCCCTTCGCTTAGCAGGAAACTTTATGGGCCAACGATAAATGGCATCCTTTTAACTCCCCTTACCTTTTTGTCAGATTATGGCCAAACTTGAGATCAAACACCTCAACAAAACCTATAACCCTAAAGTGGTTCCCGTCAAAGACCTCAGTCTTTCGGTAGAGGACGGTGAATTTCTGACCTTGTTGGGACCCTCAGGTTGTGGTAAATCCACAACCTTGCGGTTAATTGCGGGCTTAGAGCAACCTACTCGTGGGGAGGTCATGATTGGCAAAGATGATGTGACTCACAAAAGTGCAGGCGATCGCGATATTGCGATGGTATTTCAAAGCTATGCCCTTTATCCCCATATGAATGTCTATGAGAATATTTCGTCAGGCTTGAAACTCCGCAAAATGGCCAAGGCTGATATTCAACAACGCGTCAACGAAGCCAGTCGGGTACTCAATCTGGATGATTTAATGAGTCGTAAACCAGGTCAACTCTCGGGGGGACAGCGACAGCGGGTAGCCTTAGGACGAGCTTTAGTTCGCAATCCCGCCGTATTTTTACTAGACGAACCCCTAAGCAACTTGGATGCTCTCCTCCGAGAGCAAGTGCGGGCAGAATTAAAGCAGTTGTTTGAGAAACAGCAGGCTCCCGTGGTCTACGTCACCCATGATCAAACCGAAGCAATGACGCTGTCTTCCAAAGTAGCAGTATTGTATCAAGGTGATTTGCAGCAGCTCGATCCGCCTCAGCGAATTTATACCCATCCAGCCAATCAATTTGTAGCGGGCTTTATAGGCAGCCCTCAAATGAACCTTTTGACGCTACGGTGTGAGCATAACGCGGCGATGCTTGGAAGTGCCCGTATCCCTTTACCAAGTGCTGCAGGCGACCCTCGCGAAGTGGTATTAGGTATGCGACCAGAACACATCGGTTTGGCAACGGCGACTGATGCCATGATTGTGCAGGGTCAAATTTTCTTGGTGGAAAATATGGGTATGAGCAATCTGATCAGCATCAAGGTTCAAGATTGTGATCTGATATTGCGAGCGTTACTACCAGCGGACCAAACTTGGTCGGGTGAGGCCGTCACCCTGGCTTTACCCACTGACCGTCTCCATTGGTTCGACATCCAAACCCAAGAGCGTTTAACTTAAATCAAGGTTGATATTACAAAATTACGCTTCATTTTGTCGATATAATGAACGCTATGAATGCTGAGGGGACATTCTATTGGCAACTGAATTAGACATAGAAAATAAAGCGGGCGACGAAAGCAGCCGCAAATACTGTTGGCAATGTGACTTTGTAACTCGAATGCACATGACCAAATGTATTGTGTGCGATGCCCCCCTTTACGATCGGCCGAAGCAAAACCACCGGACTCAAAAACAGATATCTCTGCAATCGAATGGGAAAGCCCAGAGGCTCAGTAAAACAACGGTTCTGCTGCGTTTTTTATGTTTAGCGGGTGCGATCAGCGCTTCAATCGCTTTCCTCTATTACTGGAAGCGACCAGGAACCCCAACTACCCCTAGTATTGGCTCTAACAAGGTTGAAGTCTTAGGCGATACTTTCCTAGGCTACAGCACGCTTTGGGATCAGCAATTCCAACAAAAACTGAACGATGCTGAGATCGCTCTTGGCTATGCTGATCAGCTGGATCAAAAGACGCGATCGCAAAAGCTATCGTCCGGCGAAGTTGATTTTATGGTCACTACCATCAATCAGCTCTTTGAAACCCCCAGTAAAGGCAAAATTGTTGCCATGTGGGATTGGACACGAGGGGCTGATCGCTTAGTCCTGAATAATAAGCAATTTCCAAAAGTCACTAATATCCAAAACCTAAATCTTGCAGCTACCCAAGCAGCACAGCAGGGAGAACTTTTATCGATCATTTTTGCAGGCAGTACCCCCAGCGAATATCTCAGCATTCTCCTAGCGGACAAATCTCCTGACTTTGCCCTAGAGAAATTTAACATCATTCGCGTTGATGACTCCTCCACTGCTTGGCAGCGGTTTCAGAAGCCACAATCTGGGGAAAAAATCGTTGCAGGCATCTTCTGGGAACCCCACGTCACTCAGGCGACTAGGCAAGGATATATTCCTTCCCTGTCCTCTGCCCATGTCCAAAGGTCAATTGTAGATGTCGTGGTTGCTTCTCCCCAAGTGTTGAAGGATCAACCTGATAAAGTCCAGACATTTGTGAATGCCTATTATAAGCATGTTGCTGGACGCTCCGTTGATAAAACAGGATGGCGTCAACAGTTTGAAAAATTAGGCGATCTGACGCCTGCTGAAGCCCTCAACTTTCTACAAGGGGTCTATTTTTTTGACATTGATTGTGCCAATCATTGGATGAATGGGCCAACCCAACTTCTCCGCCAACGCCTCAATTACACTGCTAAGGTATTGTATGGGAGTGGTCGTCTGCCTGAAATCCCCAGCAATGTTGATCAGCTTTACGATGGTCGCTTTGTGGCTGATCTAGCGAGTTCAGATGCTGCTGCTAACTGTCCAAATTTGCAGGTTACCGCCAAGTCACCCCCCTTAGGGACGAAACCTGCACTGACCATGCCCCAACCAATTATTCCAACATCAACCCGCCAAACTACGATTGCCATCAATTTTGAAGTGGGCTCGGCTCAATTGAATCCTCTAGCTAAATCTGCATTGGATCAGGTGTTAGCCTCTATCAGCAAGGACGATATTGTCAAGATTGATGCAACCTTTGTTAATGCCAGTAGCGCGCGGGCCTTGGCCTTGCTCAAGAGTCGAACAACCGCAGTGGAACGATACGTTGCTGATAAACTGCCGACTGCAAGCATTCGCACCACCCTTAGTTCAGGGGGAACTGAAAGTCCTACCGTAAAAATCTCTACTAGTAAGGGACCGGAACGCTAGCTACCCCGATTTATTGCTCACTATTTCAGGCCTGAGTTGAGTGGCCCCTTAGCCCTCATGTAATACTCACAAGCTACGAGCATTATTCTGACGGAGGGGGAGGTTGCCCTAAGGTCGTAATGTACAGCACTGCCTCTTCATCAGGAATGCCTAAGACTTCATTCACTTGGTCATCAAAGAAGCCACCGATACCACTTACGCCAAGATTTAGGTGGGTTGCCGCTAAATTTAATCGTTGACCTAAATGACCAGCATCCATATGGAGATAGCGGTAGGCGCGATCACCATAGCGAGAAACTGCCCCCTGTAGATCTGCTGTATGAAATACAATCGCAGCTGCATCTCGACCCAGATCTTGGCCCAAGCAGAGATAGTGAGCTTCTCGTCGAAAGTTTTTAAACCGAATTTGGCGGAATTCTTGAGCATGCACGGCATAATAGTAGCAGCCCGTCTCCAAATCTGTGACATCCAAGACGGCAATGAAAGTTTGAATCAGGCCCAAATCAAAGAAATCAGGATTGCCATCGAGACCTTGTTCCTGGTATTGCTCCGGACAGTAGGTAAAACTGAGCAACAACCCTAAGTCTGACAAGCTCAGGGGTGCCCCCGTGAACCGCCGGGTTGAGCGTCGTTTAAGGATAGATTCTTTCAAGTCAACTAAATCGTCTCCCCAATGAATAGGGGCATGGGGAAGGGGCACCTTCAAACAGAAAGGAAAGTTGTACTTATCTGCTTTGGCAGCGTCAGGAAGGTCACTGTTATAGGTGATTTCCTCAGATTGAATCTGGGTAGCTTGGTGAGTATACAACAGTAGTTCACCCTCACTCAGCGACGGATAATCAGTGATTATTGGTGACGGCAATGAGGTGGGGGTAGGGGGCAAATTTTGGTCCGCATCTAGTAAGTCGGCCAAGGCAATTGCTGCAATTACCCCTTCATGATCGGGGTCTAGATACAGCAGTTGATTAAAGAGCTGATCTGCAAATCCCCCCATCAAATGCGCCTTAAAATCACAGATTGAAGCCGCTAGCTCGATATTTCCCAACAAGTGGCCGCTATCTAAGCAGATACGGCGATAAGCCCGATCTTCATAGCGCCACGCTGATCGCTGAAATACCGCTGTAACCACTAAGGCTATTTGGGTTTTAGCTAACGCAGGATGCCATAAACAAGCAGATTCGAGGGCAGACCAGACATGGCTATCCCAGAACCGCAAAAGAGAATGGGTCCTAACCTGATAGTTATATAAGCCTGCTGGCAAGATAGTCCCTTCTCCAGCAATGATATAGAGTTCCGCTGGATACAGTCCTCCTGCTGATGGCGTTGTTCGTAAATAGAGGGGATGATCTGGGTAAGGGATGACTGCTGTAATCCCATAGCTACAGTACAACAGGCGAGATAGCCGTTGCCACTGGGCTAAAGCAGGATCAGTATCTGGCTCTAAATATTCTTTGAGGCCAATAGAGGTACCAAACTTATAATCCTTAAAAGGAATAGGCTGTTGGCCGAAGTCCAAAGAGCGCCCCCGTTGGGCAATCGTCTCTGGGTCATATTTAGTCCGTTGATGGTAATGCTGAGTAAGACTGAAAGCATCTGCCATGAAGCTGGAAAACAATAAAGGGTATGACGTTAATCCTGGCACACCCTTTGGGCATTGCCTAGCGTTTATGAAACTCGATCTGATTGCCCCGAAATGTAAAATCGTACTTTTGGAGAAAATCTTGCCCCAATAACCCCATAGTCATATCAGGTCCCGCCACAGCTACAGGGACTTGATAGCTTCTGAGTCCGCCTACTTCCATGGCATTGACGTATACGATCGGGAACTCAGCATAGCCATTTGCGGTTGAAGCCCGCAAAGTACCCACTACATGGGTGGTATTAATACCCAAAGCCTTGGCCATGGGCCGGGTGATGACGGTTTTGCTAGCGCCAGAATCCACCATCATTTCGAAGGTGCGGCGACTATTAAATTTAACATCCACAATAGCAACGCCTGCTGATCGACGCTTGATAGGTACTAGTCCGACCTTACTGATAGGGGTTGGATTAGAGGTTGTAGCTGCTGTGCCTTTGAAATTTGTACGTTGTAGTTGTTGTAACTGGGTTCGGTACTGCCGCAATTGAGAGGCTTGGCCAGGTGCGGCTTGGATCAATTGATCGATCAATTGAATGGCCTGTGACCAGTTTTGGCGATTGACCGCTGTTTGCAGTTGTTGGTTAAGACCAACGACACTTGGTTGGGCTCCAACTTGCAAAGGCGTTAGGGTAAGAAGAAAACTAAATAATAGAACTGAAATAGGAACCTTCATGGGGCAGGGCGGTGGGAGTAATGAGAGAGGATATTGGCAAAGGATGAAGACTAGACAACTAGGGACCACTACTATTCAGGTTACCCCGATCCTCTTGGGAACCTGGCAAGCAGGGAAGCGTGGGTGGGTCGGCAAGGAGATAATCGCAGGTCTAACAAATTCTTTCAGGGTCAGAATTACGAACGGGCTCAGCAAGCCTTGGCCCACTTGCGCTATTGCGGAACAGAATCAGATGAGTTTAAGTCAATTAGCTTTAGCTTGGCTCATTGCTCAACCTCAAACCTGTGCGATCGCGGGCGCACGCCATCCCGATCAAGCGATTGAGAATGCTCACGCAGGTCAGCAAAGCTTATCAAAAGACGACTTAGCAGAGATTGAGCAGATCAGTCGCATCGTCACCGATCACCTCGATCAAAATCCTGTTCTATGGACTGGATGATGCACTCCTGTGATACTGACAACTCAATATCTAAAAATAAGGCTAGCAAAGATTTTAGTGACGAGTAAAATATTATGTCTTGAAGATGACATACTCCTGGTCCAATGCTTTCTATAATTAAGAAAAAATCAGAGCAATACCATAGAAGAGATAACGAATAAAAAATCTGTTCACTAAAGCTTAGCTCTCTTAAGTGAACACTGGATTGGATTTCCTACACATCATGGTTTTGTCTATGACCAGCGAATTTTGCGTTAGTATCATTATTAATAATTACAACTACGGTTTATTTCTACGAAAAGCTATTGATAGTGCTCTCGCTCAAACTTATCAATTAGTTGAGGTAATTGTTGTAGACGATGGTTCGACCGACAACTCTCGGGACATCATTGCCTCTTATAGTGATCAGGTCGTTGCAGTATTAAAAGACAATGGTGGTCAGCCCTCGGCTATGAATGCAGGGTTTGAAGTAAGTCGAGGGGACATTATTGCTTTACTCGATTCAGATGATTGGTTCGAGCCTAACAAAGTAGAAGAAGTCGTTGAGATCTTCATCAAAAACCCGGAGATTAGCTGGTGTTTTCATCCACTAACGCGTATAAGACAAGGGGATCATAAACCTTTCGTGGCTTCTAGGGTTTTTCCTAATCGTAAACAGGATGTTTCTCAAAAATGTGATTTTAGAAGGAGATTGAAGAGAGGATATCTTAATTTTTATGCTCCTCCAACTTCTGGATTATGCTTTACTCGTGCAGCCCTAGACAACATTTTTCCACTCCCAAAAAAATTAGGTAATGCGGTTGACCGCTATTTAGTATACGCTGCAATGTTAGTAGGGAAAGGATATTTTTTGAATAAACCGTTAACAACGCAACTTATCCATAGCCAAAATCACATTACACATCAAGATAGTGAAGTTGCCGACAGTAGACGAACCCGTCATAAAGTTGCAAATGCCTACTATCTTCAATCTAATTTTTTAGATCTGCGGTGGTTTAGCCATCGACTATTTTCTCGTGGACTAGCAATGTCATGGCAGCATAGTCTTAAATCGACAGATGGGCAGATATTCATTCGAGAATATCTTTCGAAGCTTTCATTACTCGAGAAAGTACTCGTGAGGTTGATGGCGCTGTATCAACTTCGTCCGTGGAAAATGCACCAGATCTATCGAGCCTACATAAACTAAGGTCGTGCTTCGTACAAAGGATTCCTATTTTATTCTTTGAATAGAGTAAAAAGTGTGCGGTCAAAGTTCGGGGATTGGAGCCTGACCCTGGATTATCTTCTATACAGATAAATATTCAACAGTTTCTAACTGCTATCTGGCAATGGCCTGGGACTACATATTTGACTTAAAAACTTTGTGACAGCCTTTACCCGCTGATTTAGCTTGGTACATTGCGATATCAGCATCCTGCAAAACCTGCTCTGCACTTTGATAACCAAAACTGCTCAGGGTGATACCGATGCTAACATCGATGAAGACTTCGTGGACACCCAAATCAAAAGGTAACGTCAATTGCTGCCGGAGTCTTGCCGCAGTAGTCGTAGCATCTTCTTGGCTTTGGATGCCATTCAGCAAAATCACAAATTCGTCGCCCCCTAGACGAGAGGCGGTATCTCCTGGGCGCAAGGACGCTAGCAAGCGCTCTGCAATACCCATTAGCAATTGATCGCCAACGGTATGCCCCATACTGTCATTGACAATCTTGAAGCGATCTAAATCCAGAAAGAGAACAGCAAACAGATAATCGGGATAGCGTCGCAGTTGTTTGAGAGACTGTTCAAGTCGATTGAGAAAAAGGGCTCGGTTAGGAAGGTCTGTGAGCGGATCGTGGAACGCGTGATGCAGAAGTTGTGTTTCCCTCTGGTGATGCTTTAAGGCACCACTGAAACTGGTGACAAAGGTTTGCAGAATGGTAATACTCGGGGTTGACCAGCGTTGGTCAACTCGACAATTTTCCAAGCTCATGAATCCCCAAAGCTGATCTTCTACAAAGATAGGCAGTAAGAGAACGGAGCGAACCCCGGCACGCATTAAATGAGATCGCTCCAGCTCACAAAAGTTTTTTGTGGACTGAGAAATGGGTAGTCGGCGGAGCAGCATTTGATACCATCGTCGTTGGACAAGCGCATCCGCAGGGACAGACCAAGGCAACTGCAAATCGGAGGTTGCTTCTGTTTTTCTCACCCAGGCATCGTGCAAATAGGGGACAAGCATATTGTCCGGGTTAGATGCGTTGAGTTCACAAATGTACAGCCGATCAACACCAGCGGTGCTGCCTACGACTGCAAGTGCTTTGGTCACAGCCGGATTGAACTGAGCCCCCATTAATAACAGTTGGCTAGCTTCAGCAACAGAGATTAATAATGCATCACGACGCTGTTGGGCGATGCGAAGCTGTTGGTGTTGGGTCCGATCTAACCAGCAGCCAACTAGGTCTAGTCCTGGCCCTGTCGGTTTAGTGGCAAGCTGAAATATATTCTGGACCCAACGATACCCTAGTTGTTTATGTAAAAAACGGTATTCGCACTCTTGCCAGTGGTTGAAAGTACCCTGACTCAGAGCTGCCAATACACTAGTGCGATCGTCTGGGTGAATGAGAGATAACCAGTGGGTGGGTTTTGTGAGTAAATCTTGTTCAGAGTAACCAAATAAGCTGGCAATACTCCGAGAAAGAGCTGTTAACTCACAAGTCACTGGACGACTGCTATAGATAACGGCTGGGCAAGCGGATGTCAGGTGAGTAAACTGCGAGTATTGTTCGCTCTTGAAAGTCTCGTAGGGTAGAGAGGATGTCACTCTGATTTACTCCTGACAGGGGCAAACCGCCGACAGTATTCATTGAATTTGCGTATATTCACTGACAGTATTAAATATCGAATACTGTGTTACGAATACTGTGTTGGGTCATATCGGCTTTCCTCAAAGGGTACGGGTTATTTTAGAGACTTGTCCTCCGTATATTTACGGACATGTCGAACAAAGATATTTCATCTTGTTAAGCTAAAGAGGGGATCACTTTCAAATTGGCCGATTTCCTTTATTTTTCTCTAGATTACTAAGCCGACGGGATCGACGTAAACTAGGCTTTCCACGTCGTGCTAGGTGCACGATTGGTAGAGTGATGATGGTGTTGGCATCCAACGAGGCTAAACCAGCACCCAGCACTTCAGAGATCGTATTCATCAAGCGGTAAAGCAAAACACTGCCTAGGGCAAGGCCGTAGGAAATAGTTTGGCCATTAGCTAAACTGTCTGGAGTACTGATCAATCGACTCACAGTGAGTTCAAAAACACCGACACCTCCCGGAATACCAGGAGTAATAAAACCTGACAACCAGCCGATGCTGAAAATGCTAATTAATCGAGGCATAAACTGAATGCTGAAGGGAATCAGAGATTGAACGATCAAGGCAAACCCAAAGCCTCGGAGGATAATAATGCCAATTTCTCCGAGCAATGGCCGCCAGGGATAGCGTTTGAGCTGAAAAGTCGGAGTTTGTTTCTGCTCCTTGTTTTTGATGAAGGGAGCGGTCAGCCGAGTCAACCACCGGATTAGGAAACCTAACACGAGGGGATGCATCACAACTAATACGACGATCAAACCCAGAGTGGCCGACCGCAAGCCGCCACGAGGGAGATTTAATAATCCTAAAATCAACCCTGCCGAAATCATGAGTAAGGTATCGAGGATCACGCTTAGTGAAGCAGCAGAAAAAGGAATATCAACCTTAGTTGCGGCTAAAGTTCGGCCATATAGGTGTACTAAATTACTAGGAAGGTACTTCGCAATATTGGTGGTTAGGTAGATTTGGGTGGCCCAGATATTGCTAACTGGATGGCCTAGATCTCTAAGAATCCAACCCCAGACCCATCCTGTCCAAATGAAAGCAAATAGGGTAATGCCAGTGGCAATTACAAAGCAGGCCCAGGCCGATGGGGTAATTCTAATGGTTGCGATCGCCTGCCCATGCTCGTACAATGCTTGGCCAAGAAAGGCCAAAACAGTCATTAGCAAGCAGGCATAAAAAATAGCTTTATAGCTAACCCACTGCTGTTTGACCCAACGCCAGCGATATTCCATAACAGATGTTGGTTCCCTCACTCAGATCCTGTGCCCAGGAAGACAATACCCTATTGAGGATTAAGTCCTTTGGTTTTCAACCAATCTGGATTAAACAGCTTAGATTGATACCGAGTGCCACTGTCACAAAGAACCGTCACGATCGTATGTCCAGGTCCCATTTTTTTAGCTAAGGCAACCGCCGCCCCCACATTGATGCCGACAGACCCGCCTAAGAATAGACCATCTTGTCGTAGAAGTTGATAAATCACCCGTAGACATTCATGGTCATTGACTTGCACCGCATCATCAATCGGCACCCCCTCTAAATTGGCTGTGACTCGACTGTTCCCAATACCTTCAGTCACTGAACTACCTTCGGGGTTAATTTCTCCGGTTTTAACGTAACTATAGAGACCACTTCCCATGGGATCAGCCAAAATAGTTTTTAAGTCGGGATTCTGTTCTTTCAAATACATGGCCACACCTGCATAGGTACCTCCCGTTCCTGTAGAGGTAACCCAAGCATCAATTTTGCCATCCGTTTGTTGCCAGATTTCGGGGCCAGTGCCCTCATAGTGAGCCAGGCGATTGGCCAAGTTGTCGAATTGGTTCGCCCACACCGCATTCTCCAGCTCATCCGCGAGACGGCCCGATAGTTTCACGTAATTATTGGGATCACGGTAAGGCACAGCTGGCACTGCCCGAACGTCGGCGCCCAAAACCCGCAAAGCATCCATCTTCTCTTGCGATTGGGTGTCGGGAATCACGATTAAGCATTTGTAGCCCTTAGCATTACAAATATGGGCGAGACCAATACCCGTATTTCCGGCTGTGCCTTCAACGACCGTACCACCAGGCTTGAGTAATCCTTTGCGCTCAGCATCATTGATGATAAACAAAGCTGCTCGATCCTTGACGGAGCCCCCTGGATTTAAAAATTCAGCTTTACCCAAAATCTCGCAGCCTGTTTGTTCACTAAAACTATTGAGGCGAATGAGGGGAGTGTTGCCGACAGCATCAACAAAGCCGTGTTTAATATCCATGGTCGTGGCAAAGATTTACATATTCGCTTATCTTCCCATGTCCTGTCCGGCTGTGACGAAGGGGTAGAGCCGTTATCGTTCAAGTATTTTTCTTGATCAAAGGTTGTCTAAACTGAACGTAGCTAAGCAGCCTCGGTGTATGTTAGGCTACTAAACTGTCGGTGCTTTCGTGCGGTTTGACGAACATATGCAGCCGCTATCGAAAATCGACTGTCTGGCTCAGTAGCTCAGTGGTTAGAGCAGGGGACTCATAAGCCCAAGGTCGGCAGTTCAAATCTGCCTTGAGCCATTCTTTTCAGTTCCCGTCATATTTGGGCTTCTCTGCTAGCAACGATTTCGATGCCTGTTTGTCAGGGTGTTTAAATCGTTGCTCAGCAGTTTTGGGCAGAATCAGTCTAAAATTGTTAAATAAATTTAAGATTCTTCTATTGCCAGGGCAGTGTTCACCGACCCAAGTTTGATCAATCTTAAGTGTTTCTTCCACCTCTTAATTCTTGGAACCCTTGTATGACGCTTCTTCCCATCCGCAACGTCGCTATTATTGCCCACGTTGACCACGGCAAAACTACTCTGGTGGATGCTTTGCTCAAACAAGCGGGCACTTTTCGAGAAGGAGAAGATATCCCCGACTGTGTCATGGACTCCAATGACCTAGAACGAGAGCGGGGTATTACCATTCTGTCGAAAAATACGGCAGTTCACTATAAAGATACTCTGATCAATATTGTTGATACCCCTGGCCACGCCGACTTTGGTGGCGAAGTTGAGCGCGTCTTGGGCATGGTGGATGGCTGTCTGCTCATTGTTGATGCCAATGAAGGCCCGATGCCTCAAACTCGGTTTGTGTTGAAGAAAGCTCTGGAAAAAGGCTTACGACCAATTGTGCTGGTCAACAAGATTGACCGTCCCCAAGCCGACCCCCACGGATCAGTGGACAAGGTGTTGGACCTATTTATTGAATTAGGAGCAGATGACGATCAATGTGATTTTCCTTATCTATTCGCCTCCGGGTTAGATGGCTATGCTAAAGAGAATTTAGACGCAGAGGGCGAAGATATGAAGCCCCTATTTGACTCCTTTTTGCACCATGTTCCACCGCCAGTCGGTGATCCAGAAAAGCCCTTACAGGTTCAAGTCACAACCCTAGACTACTCTGACTATCTGGGGCGGATCGTGATCGGCAAAATCCATAATGGCACCATTAATATGGGCCAACAAGCCGCACTCATTAATGAACACGGCGAAATGATCAAGGCCAAAGTTAGCAAATTGATGGGCTTTGAAGGATTGAAACGGGTAGAGTTAAAAACTGCCTCTGCCGGAAATATTGTGGCGATCGCAGGTTTTGCCAGCGCCAATATCGGTGAAACCATCACCTGCCCCAACGAGCCTCAAGCCCTACCCCTGATCAAGGTAGATGAACCTACCCTGCAAATGACCTTCTGTGTCAATGACTCTCCCTTTGCAGGCTTGGAAGGAGATTTTGTGACCTCCAGACAGATCCGCGATCGGCTGATGCGTGAGCTAGAAACCAACGTTGCCCTGCGGGTAGAGGAAACGGACTCTCCAGATCGCTTTGCTGTTTCGGGTCGAGGAGAACTTCACCTCGGTATTCTCATTGAAACCATGCGCCGTGAAGGCTATGAATTTCAGGTGTCTCAACCCCAGGTGATCTATCGGGAAGTTAGCGGCCAACCCTGCGAACCCTACGAATATCTGGTCTTGGATGTACCTGAAGAGGGAGTAGGCGGCTGCATTGAGCGGCTAGGCCAGCGCCGGGGCGAAATGCAGGATATGCAAGTCAGCAGTGGCCGGACTCAATTAGAGTTTGTGATTCCAGCCCGAGGGCTAATTGGCTTTCGAGGTGAGTTTATGCGCCTGACTCGGGGGGATGGCATCATGAACCATAGCTTTTTAGAGTACCGGGAAATGGCGGGTGATATTTCTTCCCGACGGAATGGTGTGATCATCGCTTTTGAAGAAGGCACTGCCACCTTCTATGCTCTTAAGAATGCTGAAGATCGCGGTTCCTTCTTTATTGAACCCGGTGTCAAAGTCTATAAAGGCATGATTGTCGGTGAACATAACCGTCCTCAAAATCTAGACCTCAACGTTTCCAAAACTAAGCACCTCACCAACCACCGCGCTTCTACAGGAGATGAACTAGTGCAATTACAAGCCCCGGTGGATATGAGCTTAGAGCGGGCTCTAGAATACATTGGTCCAGATGAATTGGTAGAAGTGACTCCCCAATCTGTACGCCTCAGAAAGCTGGAGAAAAAGAAGCTAGCTAAGCGCTAATTGAATGCCACTTGTTTTGGGGATACCGCCATGACTAGCACCTACCAGACTAACTGGGATAACTATTGGTCCAAACTGCTTCAAAGTGGGGAGCCTGCCTTCTGGGATGTGCAGACCAACACAGAACTAGCGGCTCTTTTGCCTGATCTCAAAGCCGCTTTTGCTGAAGAGCTGCCCCTCGTAGATTTCGGTTGTGGTAATGGCACCCAAACCCTGTTTTTGGCTCAACACTTTTCGCAAGTGGTGGGAGTAGATGTGTCGGAAGCTGCGATCGCTCAGGCCCAAACTCGTACCCAAGCAGATCAACCCAAATTCCAGGTTCTAGACGTTACTGGTGAAGAGGCAGTCCAAGCTCTCCATGCCACCTTAGGCGATGCCAATGTGTACATGCGGGGTGTTCTCCACCAAATCCAACCGCAAGATCGTCTCTCAATCGTTAGGTCACTTCAGACCTTGATTGGGGATCAGGGCCAACTTTGTCTGATTGAACTGAGCCCCCAGGCCAAACAAGCCTTTCAGGATTTGACGCAACAACTAGGTGCACCGCCACCTCAACTTGCCCGAGTGTTTGAGCATGGGATTGCGCCAGCGGAGATCTCTCCGGCAGAGGTACGCACTCTCTTCTCAAAGGCCCAATATGAGGTCATGAAGGAAGAGGCATTCTTTATCAATACCAATACTGAATTGCCTAATGGCACCCTGTTTAAGATGCCCGCTTTTTGTATGCTGATTCGTTCAAAAAGATTTTGACTAGAATGTGACATTAGTAATCGCAAAACATTTCAGATTGCTTGATCAGTTGCTGTAGCTCATCGCATTCCATGGCCTGAATCGCCATGGCTAGCCCTGTATGAACGAGTGCTAATCTTTGTTTTGCTTCCGTGCTTAAGTCTGCTGCTGCTTCCTCTGCACAATCTAAGATGGTTGCCGTCATGGTCAAATTATCAAAGGTAACGGCTAATGCTTCGGCTAACAGACTAGTCAACATGATTTTTTCGCTTTGTTCCTGAGGTCTCCTTTATCATCTTCCAAAGCAATCAGGAGTGAAACAGAGTTATCACTGATTTTTCAGCACAGGCAAACAAAAATCTCTAGTGTTTCCTCGGATAGCGATACTACGTAATTTAAGCCAGTTTCGAGTATTGGTTTCTAGTTATTTTTTCGGAGAGGAGGAAAACGAGCCCAGATCAGGCCTCCTCTGCCACCGAACTTTCTGAGCTTAGTTTTACTATTGGCGGTATCGATTCTGAGGCCGACTGGGTATCAATCAACTCAGCTCGTATCGATCTTTATCTTTGGGTCGAGGCGTTGATAGCCTCTACTCATGGGGTGATAACCGCGTAATATAGCAATTCTGGGCAGACTAACGATTTTGCTTGTTAAACGATTCTAAAAGAGTTCAGAGAAATACCCCTGCAATAAACTACAACTTCTCAGCCCAGCCTCAATTTAATTAATGCAAGTCTCAGGAGTGCATCAAATTTGTCTCACCTTAGACAGGCATGCTTAGAAATAAGTTCAATTTTACTCGGAGAAATGATGATGAAACGTCTTATCTTTGGAACCCTATCTACTTTGCTTGTAGTTGCCAGTGTTGGTCAACCTGGCCAAGCCCTAGAGCCCATTCTCAATCAAATTGCTAGACAAGACGCAGTACTGGTTGCCAATAAGTCTGTTGTCTCCTCCGGCAAGTTTGTCACAGTCAAAAAGCAGTCAACGGGTTCTGCTCAAATCATTACTAAAGAGGGCAAACGTTATTTAGAATTGAGTTCCGACTTCAGCACCGGAAATGGTCCAGATGTGAAGGTGGTGCTGCACCGTCAAGCAACAGTTCCCGAAGCCATTGACGAAGGGTCGTACATAACACTGGCACCCTTACAGCAGTTTGCAGGTAAGCAACTCTTTGCCATCCCTGATGATCTTAATTTAGAAGACTATGCCTCTGTTGCGTTGTGGTGCGAGCAGTTTAATCTCACCTTTGGATATGCACCGCTTCGTTAGCCGTAGTCCCAGCTTTTAGGACGATGGATGCAAGCCTAGTAACGCCATGAACTGTTGCTCTGACAATTGTGGAATGCTGTATTTTTCAGCTTTTTGTAGCTTGTTTCCAGGGTTTTGACCCACGACAACATAACTGGTCTTGGAGCTGGGGTGGGTGTTAATGGTGCCGCCCGCTGCCTGAATCATTGTTTTTACTTGTTCATAGCTCAGTTGGGCCAGTTTGCCTGTGATCACGAAACTTTGCCCCGAGCAGGGTAATGTTTGCTCTGGCGCTGTCTCAGCGGGGGATGGGGCAGAGGGTTGTGGATGAGACGGTTGAACTTGGTTCTCAAGTTGTTGCTTATCCTGGGTGAGTTGTTCCACCTGTTGTTCAAAGAAAGAGACTACCTCCTTGGCCATTTTCATGGCCTTTTCTAGTTCTACTTTGTCTTGCTTGAGGGTTTTGACTTGGGTTTCTAGGGTGGTAATGTGCTGATCGGCCTCTTGCAAGGCTTCGGCAAACTGCTCCGGTAAGACTTCGCTGAATTCCGGTAGATTGGCAGCCTCTTGTTCTAGGATTTGGATTTTTTGTTGTAGTGTTACATTCTCAGCCGTGGCGATTTGATGGCTCTGTTGGAGTTGTTCATGGGCAGCAGTAATGTCTTGTAACTGCTGTTCCAACTCAGTAGATTGTGCACTTTCTAGATCGGCAATCTGTTGTTCAAGGGCAAGATTATGGGTCTGTAGGCTTGTAATCTCTTGCTGGGATTGGGTTAACTGGTCTTGAAGTCGCTGTTGTGTTTGGCTTAAGTCCTGGATTTGGGTGATGAGGGGCTCAGCTTCGGCTTGGGTTTGTTGGAGAGTGGCCTCCAATTGGGCTTTTTGTTGTTCCAGGGTTTGGACTTGGGCGGGGAGAGGTTCAAGGTTGGTGAGTTGGGTCGTTAGGGCTTGGATGGTGGCTTCTGAAGTGTGGAGAGTTTGAGTGATGCGATCGCAGTCTGCTGTCACCCGCTCTAATTCTGCTTCTAAGTTTGAAACATCAGATGTTTGATCAAAAGCGGTTTGCAAAACTTGATTTTGTTGGGTGAGTTCTTGTAACTGTTGCTCTAGTCTTGCTTGAGCAGCTTCCGAAACTTGCAAGGACTCACGGAGAGGGATTGGTATCGCTTCTGCTGCCTTGAGGGCTACTGCTAGTTCAGTTTTCTCATGGTCTAGATGTTGCCGTTGTTGCTCTAAATCTTGAAGCTGCTTCTGCAAGGTCGCGATCAGGTTTTGGGCAGTAGTCAAATCTGTCGTAGCCTGCTCGTGGGCTGATGTGAGTGCGTTGATACGGCCTATCTGCTCTGGATCGGGAGCTTGGGCCTGTTCGAGGCTAGTTGCTAGGTGTTGCTTCTCTTGAACTAAGGATTGGAGCTGTTTCTGCTGTTGGGCCGTGGTGGCCTGAGCGTGTTGAAGGGTTGCGGCCCAGGTTTCTTTCTCTTGAGTCAGATCTTGCAAGTCTTGCTGTTGGTGTGTGTTGACAGCTTGAGTTTGTCTCAGAGCATCTTCTAACTGCTGCTGCTGTCGCTTGAGAGCCTGGACTTGTTGAGCAGATTCATCAGCAGATGTAGCTATTTGGCTGAGCAAATCTTGGTTAGCTACCGTTAAAGTTTCCACTCGCTGCTGCAAGGTTTTGATATGAATGTGAGCGTCCTGAAGGTCGTTAGTCAGCTCAGCGCTGAGATCGACGTCTTGCGTTTCTAGAGCCGCTAATGAGGTCTGAGCGGATTGATAATCCTCAGCAATTTGCTGCTGAGTCTCTTTGGCCGTCACTAGCCGCTCTGTTAACGTCTCGATCTCTTGTTGTTGCAACTCAATGCGATCGCGTAGTTCCTGATTGTCTTGACTCAAAGCACCCATTTCAGTTTGCGTGCCATGCCAGTGCTGCAAGTCTGCAGTCAGTCGATCGCGATCATCCAGAAGCTGCTGATGCTCTTGAGTTAGGGTGGCTAGCTGTTGTGATGTTTCTACTTGAGTTGTGGTGAGTTGGGAAAAGTCATCTGTGAGGGTTTCCAGTTTTAAGGTGAGAGTCGTCTTGTCTGCCTGAGCTGCTGATAGTTCAGATTCTAAGCGCTGTTGAGTGGCTATCAGATGAGTACTCTGTTCTTGGAAGGCAGCCTTTTCTGCAGTTAGATTTTGCAATTGGATCTCTCGTTGCTGTTGCCGCTCTTGCTGCATCGCTAGCTGTTCTTGCGTCGTCTTCAACGTTGTAGCTTGTTGCTCTAGAGTATGGATAACGGACTGGGCCTGGGTGTATTGGGATTGGGCTTTCTGGTGGGCTAGTTCTGAGTCCTGAAGCTGCTGCTGGAGCGATGTATTCGTCTGAGTCAAGCTAGCAACAGTGGTTTCAGCGGTAGCTAAGCTAGCGGCTAACGGCTGTTGGTTCTGGGTTAGGGTGTCTACTTGCAACTGCAAGCCTCGCACTTTGGATTGGAGTTGTCGGAGGTCAACTTCGGCTTGGAGCTTAGCTGCAGTCAGTGTTTCTAATTCAGTCTCTACAACCGTCCGCTCAGCTAACTCTGTGGCCAAGTGCTGGCACTGAGCCTGCTGTGCTTGACGTTCAGTGTTTAGGGTTATCAGCTTTTTTTGGAGAGACTGGTGGTTTTGTTCTTCAATCTGAAGCTGCTGCTGAAGGTGGGCCTGGTGTTGGGCCAAAGTAGCAATCTCTTGTTCACTCGCCTCAACAACTTTTTTCGCTGTGTCTAAGGCTGTCGTTAAGGTTTGCTTATCGCTGCTTAAAGTTTGTAGTTGAGTTTGCAGATGGGATTGTTCAGCAGAGAAAGACTGTTGGCGTTGAGCATAATCTGCTTGGAGCTGCTGTCGACGCTGGCGTTGACGACGGGTATCGACCGCTATAGCACCTAGCAAAAGCGTGCCGAATAATTCGAGCACTAAACGGACATTAAGCAAACCGAACAATTCAGGCATGAACTTGGCTTAGACCTTTGCAAACATCAATGATGAAGAGATTCACTCTCCTTTACCTATCCTGACGTTCTCTGATCAGAAATGCTAGGAAAAAGAGAATACTGATAACGATCGCACATCAATATGCAGAAGCAAAGCTATCAAGGAACTATACTGACTCTAAGAACTGACCGAGTCATGATGTTGAGCGACGGGGCATCTCAAAGTACCTCGTAGCTGAAGAATCTTCAAAATGAAAGTTTAATGCAGATATGTCAAGCTAATTGATAACACGCCCTAGAGTTGTCCAGCAATTCTAGGCATTCACCCTCTCCAGTACTTTGGTTCAACCCTTACCAAGAGGGATTGGATGTCCGAGGTCGAGCTTTATTCACTTTAAGCTGACGTCCCATCCATTCTGCACCATCTAAAGCTGCGATCGCAGCTTCTTCTTCGGCATCATTTTCCATATCTACAAAACCAAAACCGCGCTTGCGTCCTGTTTCCCGATCAACGGGTAGGTGGACTTTCACGACTTTGCCATACTCTGCAAAGACAGCGGTTAAATCATCTTGACTAGCGTCGTAGGATAAATTTCCAACATAAATCGACATTTGTATATCTCCAAAGGGCGAGTGAATAAGGATTAGAACCGGTAACAACCTTTCGGTCGTCAGATTAAAGGTCTAGCTCTATAGTCAAAATCTACACAGCAACCTGGATTACTTTTAGATTTCAATTGCAAGCTCAAGGCTCACCTAATATGCTTCTATAAACACGCTATAGCAATAGGCACTTGCAAGCACTAGAACTGATATCGCCCCAAGGATAAATTGTAAAAGTTAGCATGGAACAACAAAATTAGATAATGTTGATCTAACTTTATCGCCTTTATTGCATTTTTCCTAATGCTGTAACTCGCTTATGAAAACATGAAGAAAGTCGTTGTGGGTCTGTCTGGAGGAGTTGATAGCTCCGTCGCCGCAGCCGGATTAAAAAAGCAAGGATACGAAGTAATTGGATTAACTCTATGGTTGATGCAAGGCAAAGGTCAGTGCTGTTCTGATGGTTTGGTTGATGCTGCTCAACTCTGTGAGGATTTGAATATTCCCCATCATGTTGTGGATAGTCGCGATCTCTTTACTAACCAGATTATTGACTATTTAGTAGCAGGATATGAGCAAGGCATTACTCCCTTACCCTGTTCGCAATGCAATCGAACTGTAAAGTTTGGTCCTATGCTTAGCTATGCCCGCGAGCAACTAGACACTGACACCATTGCCACGGGCCATTACGCTCGCATTTCCTACAATGCTAAGCACAATCGCTATCACCTCTTACGAGCGGTCGATCGACAAAAAGATCAGTCTTATTTTCTGTACGATCTCACCCAAGAGCTGTTGAGTGGCACTCTATTTCCGTTAGGCGAACTGACAAAGACAGAGACTCGTCGCTTGGCGACGCAACTCCAACTGCATACCGCTGAAAAACCTGAAAGCCAGGATCTGTGCTTAATTGAGGCGCACGGTTCCATGCAAACCTTTTTAGATCAGTACATTCAAACCCACCCTGGAGAAATTATTGATCAAGGTGGCAATGTCCTTGGCCATCATCAGGGTGTACATCATTACACCATCGGCCAACGCAAAGGTTTAGGTGTGGCGGCCCCCAATCCTTTGTACGTCGTCGACTTAGATCCGGGTAAAAATCAGGTGATTGTTGGCGATCGCCAAACAGCATTGAAAACAGACTGTACGGTACAACGCGTCAATTGGGTTTCGATGGCTGCCCCTCAAGGACCCATTCAGGCTGAGGTTCAAGTCCGGTATCGATCCAAACCAACGAGCGCGACCATCATTCCGATTGATCAAGATCAGCCAGGAGGATACCGGGTCAAACTGGTGTTTGAAGATCCCCAATTTGGAATTGCGCCAGGTCAGGCAGCCGTTTGGTACGACCAAGATACCCTCCTGGGTGGAGGCATCATTGAGACCTTTCCTAGGCATTGACCTTGCTGAGATATCAGACTAAGGCAGACTGCATTAAAGCTTGCATGGGCTGCCAGTTGCAGATATCGGTTAGGAGGGATTGATAGCCTTGGGAATTGGGGTGTAAACCATCTGCGCTCAATTGTTGCTGACACCAAGCTCCTCCCCTTTGCTGCCAAGTGTCGAAAATATCTAGGTAGGGAATTTGGCGTTCATGACAGGCTAGACGAGTGGCTTCATTGTAAAGCTGTTGGTCAGCATGATTATAATAAAATGCTTCTAGAAAAGGCATTGCCGCTGCATTAACAGGAACCATTCCCACGAATAGAACCGGACAGAGTTGCATGGCCCGGTCTAACAATTCTGCTAATTGAATCTGAAACTCTGGAAAGGGGGTAAAACATCTGCCCTTAAGACGACCCAATCGAGCAGAATCATTCACGCCGACCGATAAAATAATCCGATCTGGCACTTGGTGCCGTAACTCGCCCCGATAGCGAAACTCACTTTCTAGGCGTCGGGCGACATGCTTAACAGTATCTCCTCGGACCCCTAAGTTGTAGAGAATATGTCCGGCATTATCAGGATACATCCATTGCCGTCGCAGCCGCTCTACCCATCCTCCTCCTTCAGGATCACCATAGCCATAAACCAAACTATCGCCAAGTGCGACTAGCTTCAAAGGAATAGGATGTTTTAGAATGGGCTTCTTGAGTTGGGGAGATGCAGAAAGGCTTTGCATAAAGGAATCAAGAATAACTAAATAAATTTGTAATGTTTTGAATTAAGTCTTAGTAATTCTTCAACATTAGCATCTGTTCCCTTCTTGGTTAAGCGTTTCTAGAAGAGATTGCTAAAAATGTTAGCGCCTGCCTCAGCAATCTCCATTTTGCCTTTTATTTTTATTTCTTCTAGGAGAAGGGGGGCTTAAGGAATACCATACCAAGTCTCGACGGTGAATCTGGCAAGGACCTATCCTTATATTAGTCTACAGAATAAAAAAGAGCTATACCTCCTACGTTGGGGTGGAATAGCTCAAGCTATACGACATAAACTATTACTGGGCTTAGAGATCGCCTCGAATATCTTCAACCACACCATCTCGCAGTAAAATCTCAACGTTCATTCTGCGAATCAGGTGATCCCCTTTTTTAATGTAGAAAAAACTATCGATTTGGCCTTGCTCAACCTCTTGTTCCATTTCTAAAGATTGAACCTGGTTGAGCTGTTGTAAAACTTGATTCTTTTGATCTAACAGTTCACTTTTACGATTATTGGCCTGGAGTTGAATATTTTGCATCTGGGCCTGGGTTTCGTCAGAGGTGCTGCCCTCTACCCCAATGATTTGCACTGTTTGCTTTTTTAATTCTCCAATCATTTGCTGAACTTGCACATCAAGTTGCTGAAGCTGTCCATCAAATTGATTGATTTGGGCTTGGAGTTGTTGTTGAGCCTCATCTTTCCATAGAGGGGTGACAACTGCTTTAACAGTAATAGGACGTTTCAACAGGAGTTGATCAGCAGGAATTTCCATAAGTCTTTACGTAGCGATTTTGAATCTAGTTAAACATCCCGTTGATCATATCGCGGTAATGCTCCATGACAACAAGACGACGAACTTTTAAAGTTTGGGTTAGCATCCCGTTTTCTATCGAAAAAGGCTCTAAGGTGAATGCAAAGGGGCCGATTCGGTCATCAGAGCGATATCCAGACCGATTTTTGACTTCCCGAGTCAGTTCCTGACGAAATAGATCTTGAATCAACTGATCGCTGAAGGTAAGGGTTTTGCCAGTTATCGGCTGAGAATTGCTGGGTAAGTGTAGCGAAGCATTTTGAGTCATGGCCCACTGTTGGACCGCATCGACATTAGGAACAATTAAGGCCCCTAGAGTCCGTTGGTCCTGACCTACCACCATGATTTGATCGATAAAGGGACTCCGGGCACAGGCATCTTCTAGAGGTTGGGGTTCAATGTTTTCACCGTTAGAGAGGACGATCGTGTCTTTAGCCCGTCCGGTCAGCACCAAATCTTGGCTTTTTGTCAGCCATCCCAAATCACCTGTATCAAACCAACCTTCTGGGTCAATCACTTTTGCGGTTGCGGTTGGATTAAGATAGTAGCCCTGCATCACCTGGAGACCGCGAGCTAAGACCAAACCTTGTTGACCAGAAGCTAAAGCTTGCCGAGACTGAGGATCAACAATTTTGATTTCAGTCTGAGGGATGGGTTTCCCCGCAGAGCGGCGAAGATTATGTCTTTGGCGACGGGAAGTTAGAACAGGTGAAGTTTCAGTCAGACCATAGCCCACCAGCACTTCGACACCCACGGTTTCAAAGAAATCTTCAAGATGCATGGCCAGGGAGCCCCCCCCACTAAAGGAGAGTTTGAATTGTCCTCCCAGAGCCTGTCTGATTTTTTTATAGACGATGCGATCTCCCAGTTGGTGTAGGGGCCCCAACAGAATCATTTGGAGCTGTGCCAAAACACGTTGCATTCCCGAAGGATTAAGGTTGTGGATATTCAATCCCTGCTGGGTCCGCCGGGCCGTGATGTATTGTTGGCTGATGCCAAAAAAGGTATTAATCAATTTTTGACGGGTTGCAGGTTGGCTCCGAAATTGTTTTTGGATGCCTTCGTAGAGAGATTCCCACAGACGGGGTACGCTGCCCATGTAGTGGGGTTTGTAGGTGAGAAGATCGCTCTTGAGGTGACGAATATTGGTGTAGATCTGGGTGCAGCCTTGGGACAGAAAGTAATAGTCTACCAACCGGCCAAAGGAATGCCAGGTGGGCAGAATACTGAGGATGCGATCGCCGACTTCAGGTTGGACAACAGCAGGCATTCCCGTGATGATATGCAGTAAATTCCCATGACTGAGCATGACCCCTTTGGGTCTACCACCGGTCCCAGAGGTATAAATCAAGGTCGCTAGTTGATCACGCCCCACGGGTACAGCCTGAGCAGCCCCCTGAGTCCCTGCTTGGAAAACTTGGGCAAACCCCAGCACTTGATCGAACTCATCATTCACTGCTTCGTCTGAAAGCAAAACAATACAACGAAGATTGTCCTGGCTTAGCCCCGCTTTGAGCTTCTGTAACGTCGTCAAATCTTCAACGATCAAAAAGACTGAACCGCTATTTTCCAGGATAAACAGGAGTTCTTCTGGACTGGCTTGAGAGCTACGAACCACATTGACCGCCCCAGCCCTAATGCTGCCTTGATCAGCAATGAACCAGCGGGAACTATTGTCCGCAAACAGAGCTACGCGATCACCCGGCTGCACTCCTAAGGTTTGCAGACCAGCCGCAAAGCGTTGAACTTGGTGATTCAGCTCTGCATAGGTCAGATTAGCTTCAGGTTTAGCGTGAGGATCTCGTAGAGCTACAATTTCTCCGAAGTTATGAGCAGCAATCGGCCATATTTCAGAAATGGATTGCAATTGTAGATATTCCGACTGTACTGTCTTGGATGGTGACGATGATTGGCTAACAGACATAGTTTGTCTTCCTCCCTGTTTCAAGCCTACTCATAGATGATTCTCTTACAGATGGGATCACCTTGGCTTGCACCGTTCTCAATTTACCCGACCGCAGCAGACACTGTTTTACCAAAAAGCTTACGTTGTACCACGTGGATAGCCATCAGGAAGAATGGTAGTGGCATGCACTTGGGCATTGCTCAAATCAACGCCCTGGGCTCGGTAGAAATTGCACCGGATCAGCTCAGTTTTTTCCAAATTAGCCCCACTCAAATCAGCTCCACTGAAATTAGCCCCACTCAAATTAGCCCCACTCAAATTAGCAGTTTGGAGATTAGCATTTTGTAGGTTTGCATTCATTAGATTTGCATCTAGTAGTTGGGCATAAACCAGCTCAGCACCCAATAGCAATGCTCGTTGGAGTTGAGCCTCTTGCAACTGAGCGGAATCTAACCAGGACTTCTGCAATTGGGCATTTTGGAGTTGAGCCTGCTCTAGATTAGCCCTACTAAGGGTGGCATAAGCTAAATTAACATCCTGGAGATTGCAGCTCCTGAAGTTGATATCTGGTAGATCGGCTGCAAACAGGCTAATCTGGCTTAAATCTAGATTGCTAAAGTCTTGGCACCCAGTGCTGTATTTTTCGAGTAACGTCTTCGCACTAATTTTGAGCATAAGAGTTTTGCAAACTGTCGAACGCAGTTTTGGCTCAGTGAGATAAGTATTTCTGCTTACTATTTAATATAAATTTACAATCTAATTCAGCAATAAGACAGAGTTTTAATATTCGTTTTATGTTTGTCTGGGTCTAGGTTTAGCTAAGATAAAAGTAGCTCGCTCTCTAGGAAATGCTGGGGAACGAATCGTTTTGCTTGACGTATCTTCATGAAGATAGGAAACGAGACTAGTGGGGAGGTTAAGCCGGAGAAATCCTGGGGCGGACAAAGTGGATGGGGATAGAAAAACTAGCAACGAATGTATACTCAGCAAACCTATATTTCAGTAGGGACTTCCGCTATGCTGGACAACAGGGAGATCAGGCATGCCCATAGGGTAAAGATGCTCTAAGGTACACGGCAGATTTTCTTGCAAATTGTGTCAGTTCTGGGTCTCCGCTAAATTCTACTAATTTTTTTTGGTACAAATCTTTATAGAACCTAACAGTCGTGTACAGATTTGTTCACGTTTAAAGGAGCGCTTTCGCAATGTTCACTCACGTCAAGTCCACCATTAGACATATCGTCCCTGAGGCGTTGAGGGGACGTGCCTTAATGAAGGTGGTCTATGTCGTGTTGGAGCCTCAGTACCAGAGTGCTCTAACGGCTGCGGCCAATGCCATTAATAGTGGTCACGATAGCGTCGCCGTGGAATTGAGCGGCTACTTGCTGGAAGAGTTGCGATCGCCCGAAAACTATGAAGCCTTTGAAGCCGATATGGCCGAAGCTAATATCTTTATTGGCTCGTTGATTTTTATTGAAGATTTAGCCGATAAGGTCGTTGCTGCTGTTGAACCTCACCGAGACCGCTTAGATGTAGCAGTGGTCTTCCCTTCCATGCCCCAGGTGATGCGCCTGAATAAGATGGGTAGTTTTACGATGGCGAATTTGGGACAATCCCAAAGTGCGATCGCCCAATTCATGCGCAAGCGCAAAGAACAGTCTGGTGCCTCGTTCCAAGACGGCATGTTGAAGCTGCTGCGCACCTTACCGAAAGTTCTCAAGTATTTGCCCGTCGACAAAGCCCAGGATGCTCGCAACTTTATGCTCAGCTTCCAATATTGGCTGGGGGGGTCTCAGGACAACTTAGAGAATTTCCTGCTGATGCTGGCGAACAAGTATGTGCCGGAGTTAGAAGACAAAGTCCAGTTTGCCGATCCGGTTACCTATTTAGAAATGGGAGTTTGGCATCCGCTGGCAATGGAAATGTTTGCTGATGTTAAAGAATATTTGAACTGGTTTAGTTCCCGTCGAGATATTCCTGATGCCCTGAAAAATGGAGAGGCACCCACAGTAGGACTGATTCTCCAGCGAACGCACTTGGTGACGGGGGATGATGCCCACTACGTGGCGACGGTGCAAGAGCTAGAGTCCTTGGGCGCACGGGTCATTCCGGTATTTGCGAGTGGGTTGGATTTCTCCAAACCAGTCGAGGAATTTTTCTATGAAACCCCTGGTGGAGACAATGCCTTAGTAGATGCAGTAGTTTCGTTGACAGGATTTGCCTTAGTCGGGGGTCCTGCTCGCCAAGATCATCCCAAAGCGGTGGATGCACTGAAAAAGCTGAATCGCCCTTATATGGTGGCCTTGCCTTTGGTCTTCCAAACTACAGAAGAATGGGAAGAAAGTGACTTGGGTCTACACCCCATTCAAGCGGCACTGCAAATTGCCATTCCTGAATTGGATGGGGCGATTGAGCCAATTATTTTGTCGGGGCGCGATGGCGTTACCGGGCGTGCGATCGCACTCCAAGACCGAATCGAGATGGTCGCCCAACGAGCCATGAAGTGGGCCTCCTTACGACGGAAAACCAAAGTTGAAAAGAAGCTAGCAATTACGGTTTTTAGTTTTCCCCCTGACAAGGGCAATGTCGGTTCAGCAGCCTACCTAGACGTGTTTAACTCCATCTACAAAGTGATGGAAACCATGCAAAAGGATGGCTACACCATTGAGGATATGCCCGAAAACTCTGAAGCCTTGATGCTGGAAATTCTCCACGATGCCCAGGCCCAGTACAATAGCCCTGAACTCAACATTGCTCACCGGATGTCGGTGCAGGAATACGAATCCCTCACCCCCTACTCCAAACGGCTAGAAGAGTCTTGGGGTCCCCCTCCTGGTCAACTCAATAGCGATGGCCAGAATCTACTGGTCTTCGGGAAGACCTATGGCAATCTATTTATTGGGGTTCAGCCCACCTTTGGGTATGAAGGCGATCCCATGCGGTTGCTGTTCTCTCGCTCCGCCAGCCCCCACCACGGATTTGCAGCCTACTATAGCTACCTAGAAAAGATCTTCAAAGCGGATGCCGTCCTTCACTTTGGTACCCACGGGTCTTTGGAATTTATGCCCGGCAAGCAGATCGGCATGTCCAACGACTGTTATCCCGACACCCTGATTGGTAATATTCCTAACCTTTATTACTATGCGGCCAATAACCCCTCTGAGGCGACCATTGCCAAACGCCGCAGCTACGCTAACACCATTAGCTACCTGACACCGCCCGCCGAAAATGCAGGTCTCTACAAAGGCCTGAAAGAGCTGAGCGAACTGATTGCTTCCTATCAGACCCTCAAACAAAGTGGCCGGGGCATTCCTATTGTCAATACGATTATGGACAAAGCCCGCTTGGTAAACCTCGATCAGGATATCAATTTGCCTGACCAGGAAGCCAAGGATATGACCCAGGAAGAACGGGACACCATCGTCGGTCGGGTCTACATCAAGCTAATGGAGATTGAGTCACGGCTATTGCCCTGTGGTCTCCACGTGATTGGCAAACCGCCGACGGCAGAAGAAGCGATCGCCACCCTGGTCAACATTGCTAGTTTGGATCGCGGCGAAGATAATATCTTGGGTTTGCCTCGGTTAATTGCTAACAGCATTAATCGGGATCTGGACGAGATTTTTCGGAATAGCGATCGCGGTCTGCTCGAAGACGTTGATCTGCTCAACACCATTAATGAGACGACTAGAGATGCTGTCGCCGCCATCGTTCATACCCAAATTGACGAAGAAGGTCGGATCTCCAAGGTTTCACCTTTGAACCTATTCAACTTTGGTCGGCAAGAAGAACCTTGGGTGCAAGCGCTCAATGAAGCAGGTTTTCCCGATATCGATCAAGAAGCCTTAAAACCCTTAGTTGAGTATTTGGAATATTGTCTCAACCAGGTCGTAGCAGATAACGAACTAGGTGCGTTACTTCAGGCTCTCGCAGGGGAATACGTTCTCCCTGGCCCCGGCGGTGACCCCATCCGTAACCCAGATGTGTTGCCTACAGGCAAAAATATTCATGCCCTCGATCCCCAATCTATTCCCACAGAAGCGGCAGTACAATCTGCCAAAGTGGTTGTAGATCGCCTCTTAGATCGGCAAAAGCAGGAGAATGATGGTGAGTGGCCAGAGTCTATTGCCCTCGTCCTATGGGGAACAGATAACATCAAAACCTACGGTGAGTCCTTAGCTCAGGTGATGTGGTTTGTCGGTGTCAAACCCATGCCAGATTCTCTGGGACGGGTCAATAAGCTGGAACTGATTCCTTTAGAAGAGTTAGGCCGACCTCGGGTGGACGTAGTAGTCAACTGTTCTGGCGTGTTCCGGGATCTATTCATCAATCAAATGGCCCTTTTGGATCAAGCCGTAAAAATGGCAGCAGAAGCTGATGAGCCCGTAGAAATGAACTTTGTCCGTAAGCATGCCCTCAAGCAAGCCGAAGAAATGGGCATTAACCTACGACAAGCTGCCACCCGCATCTTCTCCAATGCCTCCGGTTCCTATGCTGCCAACGTCAACCTGGCAGTAGAAAACAGCACCTGGGATGAAGAAGCAGAACTACAAGAGATGTACCTCAAGCGCAAATCCTTTGCTTTCTCTGCTGACTCCCCTGGAGATATGGAGCAATCCCGAGAAATTCTGGAAGCTTCGCTGAAAACCGTAGATGCCACGTTCCAAAACTTGGATTCTTCCGAAATCAGTCTCACGGATGTCAGTCACTATTTTGACTCCGATCCGACAAAGGTGGTCTCTAGTCTGCGGGATGATAAGAAAAAGCCCAATGCCTACGTTGCCGATACAACCACTGCCAATGCTCAGGTGCGCTCTCTTTCGGAAACCGTCCGTTTGGATGCTCGCACGAAGCTTCTTAATCCTAAGTGGTATGAAGGAATGCTCAGTCACGGCTATGAAGGCGTCCGGGAGTTATCCAAGCGCCTCGTCAATACGATGGGCTGGTCTGCCACCGCTGGTGCAGTGGATAACTGGGTCTATGAAGATGTGAATACCACCTTCATCGAAGATGAAGAGATGCGGAATCGCCTCAAGAACCTTAATCCCCATTCTTTCCGTAAGGTTGTGAGTACTCTGCTGGAAGTGAATGGTCGTGGGTACTGGGAAACCAGTGAGGAAAACCTGCAAATGCTCCGTGACCTCTATCAAGAGGTAGAAGACAAAATTGAAGGTGTGGAATAGTCTCTTAGGCTATCAAACCTAAAAAACAGCAAAGAGCGCCCTGCCTTTGGTGGGGCATTTTTTAAGCCAATCCTCCAAGTTTTTCAGGTAAAAATCAGCATACTAAATCGATAATGTAAGAGCATTCAGAGCAAATGCACTTCAAGGTTTATATTTTTCTCAACGTATCTTTCGCCTTTTGGCAGTAAGGAACAAGACCCATTCAAATAATGGATAAAGGCTTTCTTATGCAGATTGCCTAAAACATCTTTACGGTATCTGGAACTGTTCGTATACTCTGTCCATAGCATACTACTCCGGCAAAAACACCCGATCAAATGGCTGCTTTCGATAACGACGGTACAAATCGAAATCGCTATCTAACGTTGCAATAGCAGAGATATCCAAGCGTTCAGAAATCGCAACGAGTGTCAGATCAGCAAAATCTCCTGGCAAATCAGCATACTGAGCATTCAGCTCAGCAATCCGGCAGAAATCTTGAGGCAGTAGATCTGCACACTCGTAAATTTCCTTGGCGACATCAAGCAAAAACTCATTTTGGGTTTGCCACTGGGAACTGAGCAACCACATCACCTCGGTAATACAGCTTGGCGTCGTCATTAATCGACTAGTGCAATGCTCGAAGAAGTTACATACAGGGGCATGATGGCGATCTCTGGCACTGTAGTAAGCAAACAGAATACCGCTGTCCACAAGAATAAGCGGGTGATAGGTCACGAGTGGCGCTTTGTCAGATAGTCTGCGATCGCCTGCTTGCGATTAAAACGTTCAGAGAGATCGGGAGGCGCATCGGTTAGAGGATGCTGCGGATGCCCACCTCGCCTTTCCACAATCGTTTTTCCCAATTGTAAACTTAACCAACGCTCACGAATGAGCCGTTTGATCAGCTCACTACGATTAGCATCTTTTTCATGGGCTAGTAGCTCGGCAAGCTGTTGTTCCGTTTCTTCATTGAGCCTAACAGTTAGCATAGGGCAACTTAAGTACTACTTGTATGACAAGTATAATGCTTGATTGGTACGACTCTGGTATCTCAACCTGAAGTCAGGAATAGCTAGAGAAGCGTCGTGATGCGGTGATCGCAGGCTGGTCGGAGACCATGGTACCCATCGTATGCCATCGGTTTAGAGAAGTCTTTACCCACTAAGTATCTCAATCGATTGAATGGAAGCGTCCAACAGAGCAGTACTTGTAAAATAGGAGCAAACGGTTTGAGGACCAATCCGTGGCGACCTACACCATAAATCTTGAATCTGTCGTTGACCTAACAGACGAGCAGTTTTTTCAACTCTGTCAAAATAATCGTGATCTCAAATTTGAACGTAGCATTGCTGGAGAGCTGATTATTATGCCCCCAACGGGCGGAACTACGGGAAATCGAAATAGCCGCTTGACTCAGCAACTCTGTAAGAGGGCTGATGTAGATGACACCGGTCTTGCTCCGGACATTCCGCAGGTTGGCTATCCAGTCAAATAATACCTTTGACAAGGTAGAGCAAAGAAGCTGAGAATCTTCAGCCTTTCCGTTGTCAAATTAGGGCTAAGTTAGCCCTGTGAGGAGATATCTCCAGGCACATTAAACCCACATTCAGTAGATAATAGTCATCAGAGGATAATTTTAGGCAGTTCCTAAAAGCAAGATCATGTTTTTATCTCACGAGATAGCTGTCATTCAAAAAGTCGATATTGCTCTGAGGTGTGTGCTTCTAGATGCGACAAGTCTCAGAGTTGAGGATCAATAATTTGGACACTGTCTATTGGAGAGATTGGAGATGTCATTTTGGAGCGACATTGGTATCGTAGATCGTATTAGGATTGCCTGAGTCACAGCAAAGCTATGTTTCAGCAGCCTTATCCCTCAACCAACAATGAAGCATTGGAGTCTCTTCAGTGACCTGCGTTTCAATCTTGAGGATAACTGGATTAACACCGAGTCAGACACAGGTCGGTTCGGCCCCTTTGGTATTGCCTAACTTGTGATTGATTCTGATAATGCGATGGTTTTCAACCAGCCTTTGGCTCTCGTCGTTTTAGCGAGCGCGGCCATGCTGGATTTTGCCATCGGCGATCCTTGGGGATGTCCCCATCCAGTTCAAGCGATGGGTTGGGTCATTCAACGCTATACCAAAGGGGCATTGCGATGGTGGGGCCAGCCTTGGCAGCTACGATTGGCTGGTCTACATCTGACATTTTCGTTAATATGCAGCGTGGGACTGGGTAGCTGGTTATTGCTCTATTTCCTCGATCAGTGGCTTTGGCCTGCCAGTCTGATTATGGAGGTGGTGCTACTCGCCAGTTGTTTCGCAGGCCGAAGTCTTCGTGATGCCACCGAAGATGTTCTCAGTCCTTTGGCAAAAGGGGATGTCATGGTCGCGAGATCGCGCCTACGCCGCTACGTAGGCAGAGACACCGATACCCTCGCTGAGCAAGACATCCTACGCGCCCTCCTCGAAACCGTCGCTGAGAATGCCACCGATGGGGTGATGGCTCCTTTGTTTTATGCTCTAGTGGGCTTGGCTATTCCCGGTGTGGGTCCTGTGCCCTTGGCGTTATCCTATAAGGCTGTAAGCACCCTAGACTCAATGATTGGGTATCAAGAGGCCCCCTATACAGATCTGGGATGGTTCAGTGCGCGGCTTGATGATGTGCTGACCTGGCTACCCTGTCGGTTGACCGTGCTGACTGTAGGGTTATTATCTGGCAAACTCAAATCTGTCCTGGTTTTGGGTTGGCGCGATGCTAGCAAAGATCCTAGCCCCAACTCAGGTTGGAGTGAATGTGCCTACGCGGCGATTTTGGGGGTACAGCTTGGTGGCAATAATTGGTATCGTGGGGTCGCCAAGTTTAAACCACTCCTGGGTAATCCCATTCAGCAAATTATCCCTCAGCATATTGAACTAGCTATCCGACTAACTCGCAATTGTTTTCTGATCTGGCTAGGCTTGGCCTTTGCAATAGCTGTTGGTCGGCTGGAGACCATGACACTACTCAGTTTTCCCTCAATAACCACCTTTCCTTGAGCCTGTCTACTTGAGTTAGGACTAGCAGCTCCTGATCACAAATAGACTCAAGCCCAGCCCTAATCGGCGAAGAAACTTACTATAAGATTATTCTGGATCAATCCAACGATCGTCAGCTTTGATGAGATTAATCAGTTCGGTAACGCCCTCGGCCTCTGGGACTTTCTTCACTTCTTCGCGGCCCCGATAGAGAGAAATATAGCCAGGTTGCTTACCGACGTAGCCGTAGTCAGCATCAGCCATTTCACCAGGACCATTAACGATACAACCCATCACTGCAATGTCCAAGCCGGTCAGATGATGAGTGGCCGATCTGACTTTATGCAATACCTCTTCCAGATTGAAGAGGGTGCGGCCACAGGAGGGACAAGCCACATACTCCACCATCGTTTTACGCAGCCCTAGGGCTTGGAGAATGCTATAGCACACTGGGATTTCTTTCTCGGGGGATTCGGTTAAAGACACTCGAATTGTGTCCCCAATGCCATCTGCTAGCAGTGTACCAATACCGGCAGTGGACTTAATTCGCCCATATTCTCCATCTCCAGCTTCGGTGACACCCAAATGTAGGGGATAATCCATACCCAATTCATCCATACGTCTGGCCATCAGCCGGTAAGCTGCTAGCATCACAGGCACCCGAGACGCTTTCATAGAAATCACAAGGTTGTTAAAGTCTAAGGATTGACAAATCCGAATAAACTCCAACGCCGATTCCACCATGCCCTCGGGTGTATCCCCGTAGGTGAAGAGCATCCGTTCTGCTAGAGATCCATGATTAACGCCAATCCGCATGGCTTTATTTTGATCCCGTAATGAGATCACTAACGGTTCTAGAGTTTCGCGAATCTTGTCACCAATATTCTCAAACTCAGATTGAGAAAACTCAGTCCGATCATCCTTAACCTTTTCGAACACGTACAAGCCCGGATTGATCCGGACTTTATCGACATGCTTAGCGACTTCAAGAGCAATTTTCATGCCGTTATGGTGAACATCAGCAACCAAAGGCACGGGTTGATAAGTGGTTGTCAATTGCTCTCTAATTTGGGCAAGAGCTTTGGCATGGGCCATGCTGGGCACCGTGACCCGCACAATTTCGCAACCCAACTCATGCAGACGGCGAATTGCGGCAACAGAGCCCTCAATATCAAGGGTATCTTCATTGATCATGGATTGAACGACCACGGGATGACCTCCCCCAATGATCACATCACCGACAGGGACGGGACGAGTTTGACGTCGCATGATCGAGGTCGAAACAGAGGTTGACCGCTCATCAGTATCGTGGACAGGGGTTGATAAAGTCTGCATGGTGAGGATGGTAGGACCACAACAACAAAACACTAGAAGCGATGATGCTCCACCCCCTAGCTTGCCATAGATCGATCCTCGTTTGATGGTCTGTTTGTGGGAAACAACTGCAAGCCGATCAGGACTTGTTCAAGTTGGCGGCTACTTTTTCTACCATCACTTGGGAGCTGAAATGATTCATCGAGAAGAGCAGCGCTGCTTCTGGCAATGGACAACCTTTAAAGAGACACATTGACCGAGCTGAAATATAGACAAATGGGGCTTCTGGTTTATTGAAAGTAGAAGGCTAGAAAAATATGGAATCCTAGCATGACACAAAACATACTGACTAAGATGATGTGGGTCGACAACCAAAAAAAGCGTAGTTTTCGAATCAAAGGTCCCTTCGAGATCTGCGGAAACCTTTTGGCAAGAATCGGCCAACGATCAGGGATAAGACTAAAATATTTTTGAGAAGACTCTAGAATTCCAGTTTCGGCAACGACCCCGATCAATGCAGACAGGACAACCCCAAAGAATACCCACAAAAAAATAGCATTGAAGTTATCTCCTATGGCTCCTCCGGTATGAAGTAAAACAGCCGCAACTAATCCCACCCCAACAAAAATATGGAGACTTCGCCAGAATAGGATGGAACCTGGAACCGAGATTTTCCACCGCCGCCCTCGTTTACGAACAGCCAGTACTAATTCAAATAAAACCAAGGCCAGCACAGCAAAGCCTGTGATCAATTTGTAAAGGTCCGTTTGCAACAATACCAGAGCATTGAAATTGCGATCGCGCATCATGGGAATATACCCCCCACTCAGGGCAAAGGGCGTCAAAATAGCTGCTACGACCAGCGTCAGAATAATCAGGGTAGAAAACTTGGGTTTCATAGAATCACTAGGACAAGGCCAGCATCCAGAAATTTCGCCTGTTGATCAACCCATATTCAGCGTTAATCAATGCTCTAGGGGATCGCTTGGTGCAGAGATCCCCTCTTCCCCCGCTGAGTGTCATCAATAGTGAAAGCATTAGGTCAAATCCCAGACCTAAGCCCCTTCCAAAGGAATATTGATCATGATGCCACCCATCACGTCATCCATTTTGAAGACCTTGTCGGGATAGCGTTCTTTGTGAATGGGATGGGTGTTATGACAAGTGATGCAAGCTTCAGCGACAGCTTTGTCAGGGTAAAGCGCAGAAAAGTATTGTTTGCCGCCAACTTCCTGGGTCTCTTTGTAGGGTTCGCCTGTTTTAATCACTTCGTCCATGGCTTTTTTCTCGAACTCGCTTTTGGGGCCTTGAGCATCGTTGATGTACCAAGGTGAGATTAGGTTGTAAGTAAAAGCTCCATCTTCGGAAGCAATTTCGGACCCAAGGCGAAACATTTGGGCGGGTAACGGAATGCCATTACTGTTTTCCCAAGCTTCTGTCGCTTCTATATCAAGAACCCCTTTATCTTTGGCATTACCCTCCAATGTCTTAGCTCGGTTGACGACATGCTTGGTATAGGCAGTACGGTCAGAAGCCAGTGCAGTATGGATATAATCTGCAACCAATGCAGGTTTAACACCACCAGTCGCTTGGGATTCAGTCCCCCCGCTACAGGCAACAGCTGTGAAACAAATCGCCGCAGCTAGGGCCAAAAAAGCAAAGGTCCGTGTACGCAAGTTGCGCAACCATTTCTGTGTCAAGTTCATCTTGTGTGTCCTCTCAATGACATAAATCTGATTGATTCAATGAAACATGCATTACTCAGCAGTGGAATCACCTGATCGCTGCGTTTCCAGGGCACGCACCATTTTCAAAGTGTCCATCGACAAGGTGGGGGGTCGGGCAAAATTAGACTCCACCAAGTCATCGTCAAAAATGCTGTTGTAGGCAAATTCCATCCCGTGGCAGTTCATACAGACCTCTTTGACCATGCGATCTCGCGGTAGTAACGTAAACGTATTGTTGTGATTGACCACCACCGTCCCCGACTCCGTGGTTTGACGCGGCAAGTGACAGGTGGCACAGGTCGTTGACACGGTTGAGGGCCGGGGTAAAGCTCCTTCCTCTCGCAACAACTGAGCATGTTTTGAGTTTTTGTAATTCAGCGAATGGGTGTCCTTGTGGCAGGTCAGACAAGAATCCACTGATGCGGGCAACGTTTTGACTGAATGCACGTCATGGCAGGCATTACAGTTCATTTGCTTGTTGTGGGCCGCAGCTTGCATCGGTAGATGGGCTAAGGCAGGCGTCAATGCGGTTTGTCCTTCTAGCAAACGAATGCCATGTTTTCCCAATAAAAAGGTGTCCACTGCCACCTCATGACAGGATTGACAGCTCTCCTGGGTTGGTCGCTGAATCACTGCTTTAGTCGACTTATCTTGATGGCAACTCGAACAGTTCACATCTGCCAATGCATGGGCACTTTGCTGCCAGTTCTGGTTAATATTCTGCAGTTGGGCACTATCAACGGCTAAGGCAGTAGAAGCGATACCACTCCAGAGCAGCAAAACAACCCATCCCATCACCCACGATCTCATGCCTTTCCTCCCACAAACTCTCGACCCAAATCGGGCTGAGGAGGTGCTGTTAGCTCAGGGGTAATGCTGCGAGTAGGCAAAGTGGGTTTGGGCAACAGGTCCGCTTGACCCATATTTTCTCGCAAAAACCCTGTCGAGATACTGCGATGGTCGTGGAAATTGTGACATCCCGCCGTCCAACATCCATCGGGTGAAAAGTCTTTATGGCTCGCCAATTCGCCTTGAATAATACCTTCATGGCAAATCATACAGAGATCGGGCTTGAGGTGAACCCCTCGATCAAAGATATGGACATGCTCGTTGTGGCAAGTCGTACAAGTCAAAACCTCTAATTTTTCTAATTCAGCCGCCCATCGCAGGTCATTAAATTTTTTGGGACCGTGGGCATCCGTTGCCATTTCTGCCTCATGACAGCGCATACAAGTTTCATTGCTCACTGGCTTGAATCCTTCGTGGCAAGAGGCACAAGAGGCTTCGAATAAGATGTGCTCATTGGAGGTCACCCCTGGTAAAAAGATCGTCTTCTGATCTAGGGCAAAGGCAGCTCCTAGCCAACCCATCAACACTACACACAGCAAAATCACCGTATTCCTGACATTGAAAAGGGTCAAAACCCTAAAAAGAGATTTTTGTGTTTTGGCCACTACGATTGCCTTGCCTTAAACCAACAAGATGGCAATGATGACTGCAATAATGCCGCCTCCGGCTAATCCCAATAACAACCCTGTGGGTCGATCATTTCCTGGCATTTCGCTAGGAAAACTGGTAGGGCCTGACGGGGGCTGAGCAGTCTCTGGCGGGGCAGATTCTAGTGCTAAGTCAGTACGAGAGTAATCTGCACCATCCAACATGATTGTGCTAATCGCGTCGTAGGCCTCGACCCAGGCTTGCCTGATCTCATCAGTCCACTCAGTCCCTAGAAACTCTGCAAAAGTTTTAAGCAACGTATTACCAACCAGGGGGTAATGTTCTGGTAATGCCCCGTACTGGACATGTCGTGCCCCTAGACCTTTGAGGGCATCCCCTAAAACCTCAGGTTGGCGGAGATTATCAATCACCAAAACCAAGGATTGTAGTAGTTTCTTGCCCTGTTGCTTGATATCGGTATTGGCAAATAGAGGTTTTGCAGCCGGGTAGTCCGTAAACAAGTTGTTGTAGAAGCGATCTGCAAACTCAGTGGCAACAGGCTTGACTTTGGCAAAACTAGTTTCTAAGAGTTCTACGTCGAGAGGAGAGTCCACTTCGGGGGGGAGGCTTGCTGCCACAGGATCAAGCTGGACGTCTTGCTGGGAATAATCTGCTCCGTCCAGCATGATGGTGGTAATGGCTCCGTAGGCATTAACCCAAGCTTGTTGGACATCTGTTGTCCAAGCATCTCCAAGGTATTGTTCAAAGGTTTTGAGTAAGGATGCGCCGACGAGGGGATAGTGTTCTGGCAAAGCCCCGTACTGGACATGTCGTGCCCCTAAACCTTTAAGCGCATTGCTCAGTGCATCGGGCCTACGCAGATTTTCTATGACCAAAATTAGGGATTGGAGAAGTTTGCCACCCTGTTTCTCCATGTTGGTCCCCTCAAACAAAGGTTTGGCTTCAGGGTAGTCCGTAAACAAATTGCTATAAAAGCTTGAAACAAATTCCTGCGATTGGGGTTTGATTTTTTCGAAGCTGTTTTCAAGTATTTCCACTTCTAAGGACATAAATATACCTATCAGGCCTAATTAATGTTGAACCCAAAAAATAATGATTTAGCTTTTACTCCCCATTAAAAAACTAGAACCTTAAAGAACAAAATTTCAAAAAAATCGAATGCAAATGTAAATCGATTTTTTCTTATTCTATTCTGTCCAAAACCTTAACAAACTGGCGATTTGCATCTAAGTTGAATAAGCTAGACTAGTTATATTGAATTTATGATTGAGCTTGACGTTCTGCAAGACATACGAGCAACTATGTAGGTATAGCCATCTCCAACATGTCTCACTGAAACTAGATGTACATGATGAAAATACCAGATATCTTCTCACTAGATATTCAAGGATTTGATTTAGATTTTTAGATGCAATTATTCATAGACAGCATTGATCCGCAATTCCTAAATATGCTCTATAAAGGTAAAAAATATTGATTCTCAGAGTCGTATCAATTAATACAATTAGACCGGTAAGATCATCAATTTTTACATGGCTTCCATGTATTAATTACATGTTCATGAAGATTATTATTCTGAGCACACATTAATCTCTTAATTGTAAAATTAACTACATTAATGGGGAATATTTAAAGCTCCTCTTCGGTTTAGAACCTGCTTTTGTTCTGAGGATAGCCCCTGTGCATCCGTGAAGACTGCACCTGACACAATACTTTCAGAGAAATCAACATTGTGTAGTTGCGTTGTCTCCAGATTGGCATCCCGGAAGTCTGTTTGTTGGACATTGGCCCCCGACAAATCAACCGATTCCAAATTAGCGCTATAGAGTGAAGCTTTTGCAAGATCTACTGTGGCCATACGGGCCTGAAACAAAGAGGCATGATCCAAGCTGGCATGTTTGAAGTGGGCTCCTTCTAGATTGGCTTGGTCAAAGTTACTGCCAATCAAGTCAGCTCCCGTGAAATCTGCTTTTGTCAGAACGGATTGAGTCAATTGCGATCGCTCCAGGCGCGCATAGGCAAATATGGCTTCGGAGAATTGAGCCTGACTCAAATTCGCATCATTCAGTTTGGCCCGACTAAAGTTAGCACCCTTGAAATCACTATGGGAAAAATCGGCTTTGATCAAAATGGCATCTCGAAAACTAGCATAGTGACCCGTTGCTTCCCCCAAATCCACCGCTTCCAGAATGGCTGTGCTCGCATTGACTTGGTTCAACAAGGCCCCGTGGAGCTTCAAGTCGACACCGTGGACACCCATCAAATTGGCAGACTCTAGCTGAGCAGAGGTTAACTGTGCTTTGGTTAACAGCGCATCTTGCAGACAAGCACCCGTCAGCGTGGATAAAATCAGGATAGCTTCAGTAAAATTAGCCCGTTTACAAGAAGTGTGGGACAAATTTGCCACCCGTAAATAGGCTTGAGGAAAGTGACCATCATCCAGACAACTGCCTTGCAAATTGATATTACTAAGTTCAGCCCCTTGTAAAGAAACACCATGTTGCACTTTAGTTTGCACATCTGTGGGGGTAAGGACAGCCATTCTTCGATCTCCAAATTAGGTCCATACACAAGGCTTTAGAGGTTGGAGTATTTATGCATCAATGGGCTGGGTATCAGACCCCAACTTAGGCATGGGGGGCTGACGCTGAGAACGATAGTGAAGCATCGTTGCCAACACAAATAGGGTATCTAGACCGACAATACTGCCGATCAACAGCTCGGAGCCCCCGGTGCTAAAGCCATAGCTATGTAGTCCGGTGCCCAAGACAAAGTTGACCCCGTACCAAGCCATCAACACCGCATTAAAGGACAAGACACTGGCCACACTCATACCAAAATTGCCCAGCCACCCCGCCAGCCGACCATGCACAGGGGCAAGGTAACAAAGCAGCGCAATTAAAGCCCAAGTCTCTTTTGGGTCCCATCCCCAGAATCGCCCCCAAGAAAAATGCGCCCAGATGCCGCCCAATATAATGCCAGTGGTCAACAACAGAATACCCACCTGAATCACCCGAGTGTTGAGTTGAGCTAAGGTTTTAGCGGTCGGACTGCCATCCGGTTGCAGCCAATATTGAACTAAAGTGAAATGCCCCAATCCCATCGCTAGAGCAAAACTGGCATAGCTGAGGGTAATGGTAGGCACATGCACACTGAGCCAGAAATTATCGCGTAGGACAGGGACCAAGGGACCAATACTAGGATCAAGAACGGCCGGTAAACTATCTGCCAACAAGAGACACAGCACAGTTAGGGGAGCCGCAGCCAGTAAATAAAATCGGGCTTTGGTTTGCAATTCAAAACTGAAAGCCAGGGCTGCGATGCCAAACCCGACCCATACTACGGATTCATACATATTAGTGACGGGAGGGCGGCCTGCAATTTGCATGCGTAGGCCAAAGCCAAACGCTTGGACCAAAATGCCCCCCAGAAAAATTCCCATGCCACTCCAGTACAGATCAATAGGAGAGATAAGTTGACTGATTAGTAGGGTGAGGAATGCGATCGCATACAATTTCCAGGCTTTGGCAAAGGGATGAAATTGGTTAAAAAACACCTCCCGTTGCAAGCTAGCCGAAGCAGGGTAAATTTCAGGACTTAAGCTTGCTAAGGATTGCTGCAATGGGGCGACAACGTCTGTCAAGGCATTGATATCGTCACCGCTAACCCGATGGTGCTGTTGCAAACGCTCAAACTGAAGTTGAATCATTTCAACTTGGGCTGACGAGTACAGCTGCTCCACCTCAGGAATCCCCACCCAAGTCCCCTTGAGGTCGCTAGGATGCGGCACAATTGGCAAACTTTGCCGACCCACGGTAGTCAACATTAGGGTCAGGCGATCTTCTAGAATTAGGGCTTCCCGTTCATCCCGAGTCAGGACTTGATCTTGTCGTTGCTTGGTCTGAGCCCGCTCGATCACTTCACCCAAATCAGAATTGATCAGGGTGGAAAAACTGAAGTGCTTTTGTTCTAGGGGTAACCCCAGTTGGGCTTTTAGAGGACGGTAGTTAACGAGAATAAAGGGTTGATCATTCCAGTCCCGACTGTTAAGCCACAGGGACCAGTAGGTTTGTTGGGCATCCAAAACCTGGCCATTATCCAACTGATATCGCGCTGCACCGTGAATCGTAGCTACCGTTTCCCTTGCAACCGTATCTAGCGGCTTTTTGCGGCCTTCTAACTGCACCGCAAGCGTATGAACAGAAGATTGTTGAGGGGGTTGCCACTGACTCCAGGGCGTCACGATCAGCACACAGGCAAGACACAGCCCCCATAAAAATTTTAGTTGATTCATCATCCATCCTGAGTAACGAGAGCAACAGGGGTGGGATTGGCAAGATCAGCAGGTTCTAGCAGTGGCTCCGACTTCGGCTGAGAGGTCATTCGTTTGCTAACCTGCGGACCATAAAACATCACCCCAATCCCGATCACGGTTAGCAAGGCGCCACTCCAGGTCAAAGCAGTTACCCATACTGGTTCGCGCTTGACTTGCAGCGTCGATTGGTTCAAATCGCCTGGATTCCAAGAGGCTTGAGCAATTTTCCATCCCTGATACCAAGTGGGATGATTCATCCATACCGAGCGTTGCTGTACTTGATCATCGTTGAGAGCTTGGAGACGAATCTGACTAGTCCACATCGCAATTGACTCGCTGCCTTCGTTCCGCTCAACGATAAAATCATCCAGGCCCACGCTGAAGGGGAGGGCCATCATCCTAGGACCCAAGGCCGCCATTAAGGGGTGAGAGCCATTCGGAATTAGCGTTGATTCTCCCCAAGGAATCCAGTATTGATGTCCCTCTTCTGTCGCGATCAGCAAAGCAGGAACACCCTCACTCCCTGGCAAGGCGGGCAGTCGTTGTTGAACGACCTGGGCATGGGTCAGCCAGTCCGTTAGGGTAATTTGGAAATCGGCCCATCCTGGGCGCACAGATTGACCTAGTGCTAGTGGGCCTGACGAAAACTGTGCAGAGGACCGGGCCGCATAGTAAAGATGTTGATTAGCCACAACTACCCGAAAATAGTCAGTAGTTGGTAAAGGGGGAACTTGGTAACGCAATTGCAGCTCCAAGCCAGTGGAAGCTCCTGCAGGAATCGGCTCTAGTCCGGCTTGGGCAAACACAAACCACCGCTCCTGTTGATCAGCTTGGGAAATCTCTACCTGTACGGCTGAGTTGCGCCATTCCTGAGATGCAGTAATGGGTTGATTGCGATCATCTAGACGAAAATCGGGCCAAGCCCCCGTGAGATGAACCCGCACATCATGGGCCAATATCGCATCTTGATGCCGCAGGTCATCAATCGCTAAGCTAGTGTGCAAATCACCCAGGTGGATTTGGAGGTTTCCCGCGGGTCTCAGTTGAGACTGGTCTGGATTGGCCAAGAGCTGTTGGAGAGTTCCCTCATCTTCCGCCTGCCGCAGTTCGAGTTGGGCGGGTCCCAGAGCAATGGTTGGAGCAGACCGGGGATCGAGAGAGAGCCATTGGTCGAAGGTTTGGCCCATGCGATCGCTACTCAAATTCAACTGAATCGCCGGATTCTCTTGAGAATTCCCCTGATGATACGCAAGGGTTTCTACCGTATTGTCGCGATAGTCCACTAAGGTGAGGCCCGCAACCTGAGTCGGCGCAATGATCTGATCGGGCATGGCTACCACCGTGGCTTGTTGAACCTGGCCCTGATCGTCCATCACTTCCAAAAGTTCACCCTCCACCCGCACCAAATGATTGGCAGGCTGATCAGTACGGACCAGTAATAAGCCTTCCACTCCCAGATGAATCACCGCCGCTGAGCCCGCAATCAACACAATCAGCCCCAAATGGGTCAGGGCAAAGCCCACTTTACGAGCCCCTCGCCAGGGATATCGGGACAGGGTAGAGACCCCCAAATTCACTGCTAGCAGAAACATCAAGGCCCCAAACCAGGGACTTTTGTAAATCTGTTGTTGGACTGTTAGTGAGCCGACGTTACTTTCGTAGAAGGTGGCCCAAATGAGGATACTTGCGATCGCGCTCAATACAGGCACTGCCAGCTTAATTGAGCCCAGAAATTTGATAATTTTAGAGACCATTTAGACCTCAGAGCATAAGCAACATGCCCCTATTTAGTCTGAATCAGCCAGAACAAAATGTAGTTGATGTATCAAACTTAGAAGCAAAGGGACACCCAGTATGCGCTTTAATCATCACCCCTATGCGTTTAGAGTATTTATTGACAGTCTGATTGCAAGAGGAATCAAAAATGGCGAGCCCCAATTAGCTAACCTGCAAGGACTCATCTAGGGTGGCACTTGCTCAAAAAGAATCTGAATGATTGCCAATAATACCGTCTCGTAAGCACTACTTTGATCTAGAGATTCAGTTCTACCAGATAACGGCTAAATACAACCCCTTGGCGATCAACGACTTCAGTGTCATAAAGGCGAAAGTCAAATTTCTCAAATAGCCCTAGACTCAATTCACTCGCTTCTGAAAAGAGCCTAAGGATATGATGAGTCCGAGCATGGTCCAATACTGACTGCATTAGAGTAGAGCCCACTCCCTGACGAATGCAGTCATGGCGAACATAGGTGGACGCCACATGGCCATCCTCGCCAATGCCTGCAAATCCCAAAATTCCTGTGTCGTCGATTGCCACGAAGGTTGTCACTGCCAAAATGAACTGACGAAAAGGGTCAGTATCTAAGGCAAAGCCTGCCCATATTTTTACTTGCGCTGGGCTGTAGTACTGAGGAGCATGGACCAACACCGTTTGTCGATATAGGGCTGCCAAGTCTGGCAAATCAGATTCGGTGGCTAAGCGAAAATTCATGGGCTAGCTCCGGGGTATCTCCAAACTGATCAACCAGGTAATCGAGGTTGACTTCTGAGTCTGGAGGCAAGGTCTGTAGATACTGTTGCCAATAGCGATCAATCTCCGGCTGGTTCATATCTCCTATATCGTTGATTTGGGCTGGCGAGTGATGTGAACAATAGCCATATTGCTGTTACGGACAGACCTATTCAGAAGACTGGATCGATTGACTGGGGTAAGAACATTCCAAAACAAGACAATCTGTCTCAGCGATAAAAGGTCCATGCACTTCGCCGGGAGGACGGCTGGCATAGTGCCCCGCCTCCAGCAATAGATCAAAGGCTTGATCGTAGAGCCGTCCTGAAATAATATAGATTTCTTCTGGGTAATCATGCTTTTGGGAGCCAATAGTCGAAGTGTCTGAACCTGCCCGAAAGCGAGTTAACCGCGTATAGTCACCTGTCGCGTCATCTATTGCCAGGGTTAGTTGTGCCATCATCCCTTCACTACCTGCCACCGCAATCCACTGATCAGCATGTTGATCATTAAGTGGATTCCAGTAGGTTGCTGTTGTTTTAGCCATAGTGCATGTCTTGCTTTCGATGGTTAATCTCGGCACAAAATCTCTAAACTTGTTTTGGACTATGTCTTCACTTGACTATACTCATATCCAGTTTAGTGTTTGGCAAATAGGAAATCTTGGCAAGGTAACTTCAACAAAATAAGTTCAATGACCTGCCTGCTTGGGATACACTAATATCATTTTGCGTCCTCCACTATCTCTTGATGCCTAAAAAATTTGTTTCTCCATCCACCCCTTGGGTCCTGCGGGGGCAGTCTTTTATTTGGGGAACGCGAACCTATTTGATGGGGATTTTGAATGTTACCCCCGACAGTTTTAGCGATGGCGGACAATTTAACTCCCTAGAGGCTGCTGTCGCTCAAGCTCAGCATCTTGTGCAGGCAGGCATTGATATTTTAGACATTGGGGGTCAATCCACTCGCCCCCAAGCCTTGGAAATCTTGGAAACAGAAGAACTTGAGCGTGTTGTACCTGTGATTGAAGCGATTCGGGCTCAATTACCAGTCCCGATCTCTGTGGATACCACTCGGGCGTCGGTGGCAAAGGCTGCGATCGCAGCCGGGGCCGATCTGGTTAACGATGTATCAGGTGGCATTCACGACCCGCAAATGCTTCCTACCGTTGCCAAATTGCAGGTGCCAATTATTTTGATGCATATGCGGGGAACCCCCCAAACCATGCAACAACTCACGGATTATGATGATTTAATCACAGATATTTTGGACTTTTGCCAACAGCAAATTGCCAAGGCCCTGAAAGCAGGTATCAAGCCAGAGTTCATAGCCATTGATCCGGGCATTGGGTTTGCCAAAACCGGACCCCAAAGTCTAGAAATACTGCGTCAGCTTTCGCAGTTTCAGTCCCTGGGTTGTCCTGTCTTGGTTGGACCTTCTCGCAAAAGCTTCATTGGCCATATTCTGAAGCAGCCCGATCCACAACAACGAATTTGGGGCACTGCAGCCGCTTGTTGTGCAGCCATCCAAGGAGGAGCAGATATCCTGCGAATTCATGATGGCGCAGCCATGCGAGATGTTTGTCAAGTTGCAGATGCCATTTGGCGATCCAGTTCACTGTAGATTCATCCAAATTCCTTTTGTTAAGATTGACTTAGAGCCTCTTGGGCTTCTATCCTGAAGTCTTAAGTAAACTTTCTTAACATAGTTTCTGCTAATCATGATTGAACCTAGCCGCGTTCCCTATAAAATTTCTCCTAAGTTTGGATTCAATGACTTTGCAGAACGGTTTAGTGGCCGTGCTGCAATGCTTGCGTTTATCGCTGCCATTATCTTTGAGGCCGTTACTGGTCAAGGAATTTTCTCCTGGCTAGGTTTGGCTTAATCACTCAACCCAAGACCAGAGTGTTACTGAGCTATAGTCTCCATTCTGTTCCACTTTTTCTGAACATAGTGAGCAGCTCATTGCTTTAGCTGTGCTCAGATATTGGCCCAAGTGCGGAACTCCTACTTAGTTCGCTTCCGTCAAGGGCTGTAATCCAAACACTGCTTTGCCCTTATGCCAAACCGTTTTCTTTTGCCTGCCCTGGCTGCCATCCTATTGACAGGCATAACATCGCCACTCAGTATTGCGATACCGAGTCCTCTCTTCCAACTTGCCAAAAAGGAAGAAAAGCCGCCTGATGCCTTAGTCACAGAAGTGGAGATTTTGAAAGAGAATTTTGCTGATACCTGGTTCTATACCCTCAGAGGCAGCCTCAAGAATCAATCTGATGCAACAATTCTCACCCCCTTGATTTACTACGAGATCTATTCCACAGAGACGGACCAAATCGTAGAAGCTGGAACAGCAACAATTGACCCTAAACTCATACCTGCAGGGAAAGTCGGGACATTTCAACAAGAACTGAATACTGACGGTAAAGTCAAAATCACCTTGGTCCAGTGGCAACAGGAAGACAAAGCTGTCAAATCCCATAAGCAGATGCAGTTTTTCCCCCTTGAAACTGAGACATCTGCATCGGCGGCTGAAGATCCAGCTAGCCAGCCTATCCCAGAAGCTCCCTAATTCACACTCAACCCTTGTCTTATTCTCAGAATCCCATCATCCAGTATTCAGTTTCAGTCCTTATGCTTAGGGAAGATTAACTTCTCACACCAAGGAGTCTGCCCAGGGAAATTATTCCCTGGGTTTTATTGTGTGATCAACAGTTGGCACTCAGGGCAATATATTTTGAGAAAAAGCATATGGAAACTATTGACCAGATCCACCTAAGACTCAAACAGGAAGGAGCAAATACACAAGAGATTTTAGATATTTTTGATGAATTAGATCCAGTCAATCTAGAGTTCATGATGTCTAGGTGGCGAGGATCTGAAGATAAAAACCAATCACCCCCTCAGTGGATTGTTAGAGTTAACCAGATGGTACGGGAAAGAGTTTGTCTCCAATGATCATATCCATCCTTTGCTTTTTTTAGATAAAAATAACAATATTTTCAAGGTTACTCCTAATCCGATGGCGATGAAATTAGCACTTCGTTTTCCAGTCCATAAGATTAAAGTCTTAAAACCTCTGTTTAGCCTTTTAACTTTGTTGTCCAAAACAGAGGCCAGTCGGGCAAGAATTCGAATGATGGAGTATCGTCAAAAAAACAGCGCTACTATGATCTACGATAATTTGCCCATCCATGACGTGTTTAGAAAAATAAATGACAACACGGTTCTTGGGTTGATGGATTGCAAATATATATCGAACCCGTTTTTCTTTATCTTAGAAAGAGATAATGCGATCTAAATCCGCCCCTTTAAATGAAAATGATCTCTGTCAAGATATTACTATGAGCCCATCACCATTGGTACTCCCCCAGCTGGCGTAAAAGTAATACCACGACGTACCGGTTTAATAGAGCGTTGGTCAGCCAATTTCAGGGTGGTTTGTTTAAGGACGGTGGCTAAAATCAACTTCATCTCAAACAAGGCAAAGGCATATCCTAAGCAGCGGCGATTACCGCCACCAAAAGGAATATATTCATAGGGCGAGAATTGGCGTTCTAAAAAACGTTCTGGCCGAAATATTTTGGAATTGGGATATAGGTCTTCTCGGTGATGGAGAAGATAGATGCAGGGCGATAGCATTCCCCCCGGCGGGAGATTGTAGCCCATGATTTGCATGGGTTGTTTCAGAATCCGTCCAAACGTAAAAATAACGAGGGGGTACATTCGCAATGTTTCTGAGCAGACAGCACTGAGATAAGGAAGTTTAGCGATTTCGTTGGGGTCGGTGCTAGAGGTAATATCGCTTAGCTCTGCCAATAGTTTAGTTTGAACTTCTGGGACTTTATGGATCCAATAGAAAGCCCAAGCCAGAGCAGATGCTGTGGTTTCGTGGCCTGCGAACAACAAAGTCATTAATTCATCTCGCAGTTCTATATCGGCCATGGGCTGACCTTGTTCATCTTGAGCGGCGAGGAGCAAACTTAAGATATCTTCTCCCAAGGGCTGATGCCGACGCTCTTGAATTTCAGCCAACAGGAGGTCATTGATTTCTTGCCGACGCCGTAGAAACTTGCCCCATAAACTCCAAGGACCTAAATCCTTTTGCAAGCTTGAAAGGAAAAGATGACTAGAACCTAAGGGCGTGTCAAAGACATGCAACATTGTATCTAGTAGCTGCCGCAATCTCCGAAAACGCTCATTCTCGTCAATACCAAACACAGTACGGAGGATAACCCGAAGTGTCATTTCCTGAGTGGCAGTTCGCATGATGAAGGGTTGGTGCCGTGGCCATGTTTGGCAGACTTGGGTTGCGATCGCCTGCATCGCTGCACCATAAGCCCGCATTCGCTCTCCGTGAAACGGCGGCATCAGGAGTTTCCGACGTTTTCGGTGGGCGTGGCCTTCTAACAACAGCAGCCCTTGGTCACCTGTAATGGGTGCCACAATTTGATTACCACTAGCAGTATCAAATAAGTCGGGATCGGCTGTAAATACTTGTTCAATGCCCTGAGGATGGCTCAGAATAATAAAAGGTGGAAACCCCAAGGATCGTCCAGCGAAGATGTCACCATATTGCGATCGCGCCTTTTCGAGATAGGGAATTGGGTCAACAATCGCTTGTATTGTTTGCAGCCAAACTGGACTTTGAGCGTAAGGTAGAGGTGCAGAAGGACTAGGGGCGATGGTCGGTGGCGTTACAGTCATCGTTCATTCTCCAAAACCTAAGAACAGGTTAACCTTGATCCCACTCTTTTAAGATACTAAAGCCTGGGCTAAGGTCGATTTACCCACATGAGATGTTCCCCCAATGAGGATCAGTTTGTAGGCACGAAGCATCTAATTCAGTTATGAGACTGCTGCCGCCAATTCTGCCAACTGGGCCTGTTGGTCTTGAGCAATGCAGGTTTCCAGGATGGTCTCTAGATCACCTACCAACACTTTTTCTAAAGGAAAATTCTGATTGAGACGGTGATCTGTAGCTCGGTTATCTTTATAGTTGTAAGTTCGAATCTTCTCAGAACGAGCCCCCGTGCCTACCTGAGACCGCCGCATCGTCGTTACTGAAGCCTGTTGCTCTTGTAACTCGATCTCGTAAAGCTTAGCCCGCAATATTTGCATGGCCCGTTCTTTGTTTTGCAGTTGCGATCGCTCTTCCGTACAGAAAATTCGAATTCCCGTCGGTTTATGGACTAAATCTACCGCCGTTTCTACCTTATTAACGTTTTGTCCCCCAGCACCCCCCGACCGGGCCGTCGACATCTCAATATCTTTAGGGTCAATCTTGATCTCAACATCATCGACCTCCGGCATGACCGCCACCGTTGCCGTAGAAGTATGGACTCGTCCAGAAGCCTCCGTTGCCGGTACGCGCTGGACTCGATGTACTCCTGCTTCATACTTCAGCTTGCTGTAGACTCGCTCGCCTTGAATTTCTAGAATGGCCTCTTTAAAGCCACCCATTTCTCCACCGGATTCGCTGAGCAGCTTGACTCGCCATTTTTGGCTTTCAGCATACTTAGAGTAAATTCGGACTAGGTCACCGGCCCAAATACTGGCCTCATCACCGCCTGCTCCCGCTCTAATCTCCAACATGATGTTTTTATCATCATTAGGATCCCGCGGCAGCAGCAGTACTTTCAGTTGAGTTTCCAGAACATCGAGTTTTTCAGTTAACTCAGCAGCTTCTAGAGCCGCCATTTCTTTAATATCTGGATCCTCATCACTATCCTTTGCCATCTGCTGGGTATCCACCAACTCTTGCTGAGTATCTTTCCAAGACACAAAGGTATCGACGGTTTCTTCCAAAGAAGCCCTAGACTTGGCAACCTCCTGAAACTCAATCGGGTTGGTTGCCACTTCTGGATCTGCAAGACGACGCGTTAATTCATGAAACGTTTGCTCCACAGATTTGAGTTTTTCTAGCAGATAGGCTTCAGCCATAGGTCCGCACTAGGCCATCGAAAGGACAAAGAATAGGGAAAGGCACATTATTGGGTTTGGACAATCCAACTCTCCCTACTTCTCGTCTTGCTCTTTCTGCTTGGAATTACCCTTACCACCCGCTCCTTGGTTCTCGGACATCCCATACTTGCGCATGAAACGTTCTACCCGTCCTTCGGTATCAATAATCTTCTGCGTGCCCGTAAAGAAAGGATGATTTCCTGACCAAACATCGACGTGCAATTCTTCTTGGGTTGACCCCACAGTCATCACAACTTCCCCATCACAATAGACCTTGGCTTCGGGGTACCACTTGGGATGAATCTCTGGTTTTGCCATCAGTATATCTCCAACTCAATCACTAAATAACGTTGCTCTGCCCCATGGTTATCTTTAACGCTTGGAGTACTGCGGGGCTTTACGAGCTTTCCGCAAACCATACTTCTTACGTTCTTTAGCTCTAGGATCTCGGGTGAGGTATCCTTCTAGCTTCAGCGGCTTACGATTTTCGGGATCGAGTTCACAGAGTGCCCGAGCCACACCCAAGCGAATAGCATCAGCCTGTCCCGTCAAACCACCACCATGAGCGTTGACCAGGATGTCATAGTCATTCTCCAGACCTAGAGATTCTAAGGGAGCTTTGGCATTGGCAATGTAGGTGGGGTTAAATTGCAAATACAGATCCCCCGCTTTACCATTAATAGTCATCTCTCCACTGCCAGGTACCAGTCTGACGCGCACAATAGATGACTTACGTCGGCCCGTCCCTCGATAAGCGACGGCGTTGGATTGATCGGTTGCTTGCATTATGATTTAGCTCCTGGGATGGTCTGAATAGATAAGTTTTCAGGCTTTTGGGCATCGTGAGGGTGATCGGGGCCCGCATACACTTTCAAGTTTCTGAACAGTTGGCGGCCCAAAGCATTTTTGGGAAGCATCCCTTTGACTGCTTTTTCGATAATCCGTTCGGGAATTCTTTGCTGAAGGTGGTTGAAGGTTTCTGTTTTCATACCACCGGGGCGTCCAGAATGACGACGATAGAGTTTTTGCTCGCCCTTATTTCCCGTTACCGTTACTTTTTCAGCATTGACGACAATCACAAAATCCCCTGTGTTCATAAAAGGGGTGTAAGTGGGCTTATTTTTGCCACGAAGAATCATAGCAATCTGGGTGGCTAGACGTCCTAATCGCTGATTCTCGGCATCAACGACATACCACTTTTTGTCAGCGGCCGTAACGGTAGGTAAGTAGGTTTTTTCCATGGGAATTATCTATTTTAAAACAGGGAAGAGCAGTTGTTTAAGGGACTGAGTTGTAGCAGTATTCAGGCGGTGCACTCGACATGATCAGCTGGGGAAAGGTATCAAACCACACCTTAGGAGGGAGGGGAAAGTCCGGATATCCCACACGCAACAAGCATAGACCTTTCGCAGGTGCAGAATACTTGACTTGATCGCGTTGTTCGGTTTGCCACAGCTCCGTAAAGCTATCGGGAGAACGCAACCCCCGGCCGACTTGAACCAGTACCCCAACCAGCAAGCGCATCATCCCGTACAGGAAGCCGCTGGCCTGAATCTCGACTTGCACCACAGGACTAGACTCTTTGGCGTCAGGTGTTGGCCGACAGACACAGATGGCCTCCTGCACATCAACCCAAGCATGGGGACGGGTCGAGCCAGTCCGTTGAAAGGCTGCCAAATGATGGCGACCGACGAGGGGATCAAGGGCAGCTTGCATCCGTTGGATATCCAAAGGCTGATAATAATAATGCCAGCAATAGGGACGCAAGAACAGATTGGGGCAAGCATCTGTATATAAAGTGTACCGATACCGCCGCCAAGTTGCCGAGAAGCGCGCATGCCAGTCAGCAGGAACTGCCGCAGAACCCCGAATCAAAATATCTTGGGGTAAGCGGGAATTGAGAACACTGGCCCAGCGATGAGCCGGGATGGAAGAATCAACATCAAAATGAGCCACTTGGGCTGCCGCATGTACTCCCGAATCCGTTCTACCTGCTCCGTACAAAGTCACAGGATATTGAAGAATGTCTGCTAGGGTATCTTCAATGTCTCCTTGGACACTGCGATGTTGGGATTGTCGCTGCCAACCATGAAAATGAGTGCCCAGGTATTGAATAACCAGGGCAACTCGTTGAGAAGTTGTGGGTGACAAAAGTGACATGGTAAACGAAACGGCGTAGTTTCAAGGCTTAGGTGAGTTCAATAATGGCCATCTCGGCATTGTCTCCACGCCGACGGATAGTGCGGATAATGCGAGTGTATCCACCGTTGCGATCGCCATACCGATCCGGCACCTGATCAAACAAAGCATGGACTAATTGCTTGTCATAAATGTACCCCAATGCTTGGCGGCGAGAGGCTAAAGACCCATCTTTGGCCAGGGTAATCATTTTGTCAACTTGGGATCGAACAGCTCGGGCTCGCGCCTTAGTCGTGGTGACTCGACCGTGGCGGATCAGTTGGGTAGACAACGCTCTCAGGAGAGCCTTGCGCTGGTCGGCAGGTTTGCCTAATTTATGAACTCGACGACGATGACGCATGGGAATTAACCTTAACTTTTCGATTTTTCAGTGGGCATAGTAATACCAAGGTGATCTTGGAGGGCAGCAATTACCTCATCCGCAGACTTTGCACCAAAGTTTTTGATTTCCAAGAGATCTTCTTGGGAATACTCTAGAAGGTCAGCCACACTGTTAATTTGAGCCCGTTTCAGACAGTTGTAGGCCCTGACTGACAGATTGAGACTTTCAATAGGAATCTGGTTGGTTTCATCCTCTTCTTCAGTTTCAATATCCTCAACAACATTGAAGGTTGCATCTTTGAGGGGATTGAACAAATCAACCAAGATCGTTGCGGCCTGACTTAACGATTCCTGAGGAGTCAGATTACCATTAGTCCATATATCTAGAATTAGACGATCTTTTTCTAGGGCTCCCCCTACACGAGCATCTTCAACTTCATAGTTAACCCTACGGACAGGCATATAAATGGCATCTATCTCTAGAAAATCGAGGGCAGCCGCTTCATCTCGAGCTTTATCTACCGTATGATATCCTTTACCCTGCTCGATTCTAAATTCCATCTCCAGGGTGGCATCAGACGATAGCGTCGCTACATACTGAGTGGGGTTGACGATCTCAACTTCTGTTGACAACTCAAAATCATCCGTCGTCACCGTTGCCGGACCTTGGACAAATATCCGACCAATTTGAGGTTCATTGGTATGACTTCTAAGAACAACCTGCTTCATGTTCAACAGGATATCGAGGACGTCTTCACGGACGCCAGGAATCGTCGCAAATTCGTGGTTAACACCGGCAATACGAACTGCTGTTACGGCAGTTCCCTGCAGGTTCGATAACAGAACCCGCCGCAAGGCATTGCCAACCGTTGTCCCTTGGCCCCGATCCAAAGGCTCAAGGATAAACCTGCTATACTGACAAAAATCTTCTTCAACAGTGGTTTCAAGACATTCAACTTGAAATTGCGCCACGATAATCCCTCCCTTGTTTCTGTGCTTGAAATGTAAATAGGTTCTTGGAACCTATGGGGTGAGTAATAAACTTTATTTATTTAGTGAGTTTAGGCATACACCTGCAAACTAAAGAAGTTTGAAGTTGCCAGGTTGATGAGGAATGCCATCGAAATCCTTTTTCGCTCGTGCATCTGCAACTCAATATAGTTTGGAAGCTTGAGTTTAGAAGTCGCGATGACACTATATGTCTAAACGCGGCGCCGTTTTGGAGGACGACAACCATTGTGAGGGATTGGTGTTACGTCTCGAATCAAGGTAATTTCAAGCCCTGAACCTTGTAATGCCCGAATCGCTGTCTCGCGACCGGCACCTGGGCCACTCACCATGACTTCAATCTGGCGCATACCTTGGTCCATTGCCCGGCGGGCTGCACTTTCAGAAGCCGTTTGAGCTGCGAAAGGTGTTCCTTTTTTAGCCCCTTTGAACCCGCTAGATCCTGCAGAAGCCCAAGAGACGACATCACCACCAGCATCGCTGATCGTGACAATGGTGTTGTTAAATGTGGACTGAATGTGGGCGACCCCATTGGGAACATGTTTCTTTTGTTTGCGTCCACTGGGTCGTTTTGATGTTTGTTGCGCCATACTTGATAATCTTTAGAACCAACACTGAATGAGGAATAAAACTACACAGAAAACTGAAAGGGTTACTTTTTGCTAGGAACTTTCTTTTTGCCAGCAACGGCAGTTCGCTTAGATCCACGTCGAGTTCGACTATTGGTACGAGTTCGCTGACCTCGAACGGGTAAGCCCGCACGATGACGGCGACCTCGATAAGATCCGATATCCATGAGTCTCTTGACATTCATAGATTCCCATCGGCGCAGATCACCTTCTACCTGATAGCCAGCAACAGCATTACGAAGCGCTGCTACATCCTGATCGCCTAGATCTTTGACCCGAGTGTCAGGATTAACACCTGTTGCTGCCAAGATTTCGTGGGATCTTGTTAAACCAATTCCAAAAATATAGGTAAGACCGATCTCAATACGCTTGTCGCGGGGAAGGTCTACTCCGGCAATCCGTGCCACGCTTTTAATACTCCCTAGGCTGTTTAATCAATATTTGTTGTGGCTGCAGTACTGGCAACAGACCACAATGTGGATAAATGGCCAGCTTTTAGCCTTGGCGCTGTTTGTGTTTGGGATTCGAACAAATCACCATCACACGACCTCGCCGCCGAATGACTCGGCATTTATCACACATTCTCCGAACGGATGAGCGAACTTTCATACTAGATTTTAGGACTACAAAACTCTTACCATATCACTTCTATTAGAGTCGGACAAGTTAAATTTATTAAACTCATAAAAATGAGCAGGTTCTTTACTTCAACACAAGTTGCAAAGCTTTGAGAGGTAAAGCTTTCAGGATACTCAGGACTCCATGAATGACATCGGTGTATTTAGACTGCAGCGCTCTTAAAATAATTTCCAAAGTCTTGAAACAGAAATTTCTAGGTCTGTATTTCTAAAATTTCTGTTAAATGGATTTAAAGTAGATATCTAACCCAACATGCTTACGAATAACCTAGCGTTGTTGGCAAGAGTATTGTTTATGCGTGCTACATCATGAAGAGTGCTTTTCTGGAACGGCTACATAGTCCTGAACGCCCTGTACTTGTCTTCGATGGAGCGATGGGAACCTCCTTGCAGCTCCAGAATCTAACGGCGGAGGATTTTGGCGGACCAGAATACGAAGGCTGTAATGAGTATTTGGTGCATACAAAGCCGGAAGCAGTGGCTACTGTTCATCGCAACTTTCTAAAAGTAGGGGCGGATGTTATTGAAACAGATACCTTTGGAGCCACATCTGTTGTCTTGGCAGAATATGATTTAGCGGATCAAGCGTATGAACTCAATAAAGTTGCTGCGAAACTAGCCAAGCAGGCTACGGCTAAATTTTCGACCCCTGACAAACCCCGATTTGTAGCTGGATCGATGGGGCCAGGCACGAAGCTACCCACGATTGGTCACATCGATTTTGACACGTTGAAAGCGACTTACGAAGAACAAGCGGTGGGGCTCTATGATGGCGGAGTCGATTTATTTCTAGTCGAAACCTGTATGGATGTGTTGCAGATTAAAGCAGCACTCAATGCTATTGAAGCAGTATTTGCTCAGAAAGGGCAGCGTCGTCCCCTGATGGTGTCCGTGACAATGGAACAAATGGGAACCATGCTTTCGGGGTCGGATATTGCAGCAGCCCTGACTATTTTAGAGCCTTTTCCCATTGACATTTTTGGACTCAACTGCGCCACGGGTCCAGATTTGATGAAAGAGCACATCAAACACTTGGCTGAATATTCACCATTCACAGTATCTTGCATTCCCAATGCTGGCTTACCAGAGAACGTGGGTGGGCAAGCCCATTATCGGTTAACCCCGATGGAGCTGCGGATGTCGCTGATGCATTTTGTTGAAGATCTGGGAGTACAGGTGATTGGCGGGTGCTGTGGTACCCGTCCAGAGCATATTCAGCAATTGGCCGAATTGGCTCAGGATCTAAAACCTAAAGTGCGTCAAATAGGGTCACGCCAGAGTCTGCCTCCCTATGCCCCCCTCCCTCATGTTCCGGCTGCGGCCTCGATTATGAGTACACAACCCTATGATCAAGACAACTCATTCTTGATTGTAGGAGAGCGACTGAATGCTAGTGGCTCCAAGAAATGCCGGGAAACTTTGAATGCTGAAGATTGGGATGGGTTGGTATCGTTGGCGCGATCGCAAGTCAAAGAGGGTGCCCACATCCTCGACGTCAACGTCGACTACGTAGGTCGCGACGGCGAACGAGATATGCGTGAACTGGCCTCCCGGCTGGTGAATACTGTCTCCTTGCCCCTAATGCTAGATTCCACGGAATGGACCAAGATGGAAGCGGGCCTGAAAGTGGCCGGGGGTAAATGCATCCTCAACTCCACCAACTATGAAGACGGAAAAGAACGCTTCTTTAAAGTCTTGGAGCTGGCTAAAACCTATGGGGCTGGCGTGGTAGTGGGCACCATTGACGAAGATGGCATGGCCCGCACCGCTGAGAAGAAATTTGAAATTGCTAAACGGGCCTATGATGACGCCATTGAGTATGGCATTCCCGCCTATGAGATCTTTTTTGACCCCTTAGCTTTACCCGCATCGACAGGGATTGAAGAAGATCGAAATAATGCCAAAGCTACCATCGAGGGCATTCAGCAAATTCGAAATGAGCTACCGGGTTGTCACATCATCTTAGGGGTATCGAATGTCTCCTTCGGCTTAAATCCTGCGGCCCGAGTCGCCCTCAATTCGGTATTCCTGAATGAGGCGATGGCCGTGGGTATGGATGCGGCCATCGTTAGTGCCAGTAAAATTCTGCCCTTGGCCAAAATTGAGCTGGAACACCAACAGGTCTGCCGAGATTTGATTTTTGACCGTCGCCAGTTTGAGGGGGATGTTTGTTCCTATGACCCGCTAACCAAGCTGACAACTCTGTTTGAAGGGAAGACTACGAAACGAGATCGCAGTGTCGATTCCTCCCTATCCGTAGAAGAACGCCTCAAAAACCACATCATTGACGGCGAACGCATTGGCCTCGAAGAACAGCTCGATATTGCCCTCAAGGACCATGCGCCCTTAGCGATCATCAATACGTTCCTCCTGAATGGCATGAAAGTGGTGGGTGAGTTATTTGGATCGGGACAAATGCAGCTCCCCTTCGTCTTGCAGTCCGCCCAAACCATGAAAGCCGCCGTGGCCTACCTGGAACCGATGATGGACAAAGAAGAAGCAGACACCAGCGGTAAAGGCACCGTCGTCATCGCCACCGTCAAAGGCGACGTCCATGACATTGGCAAAAATCTGGTGGACATTATTTTGTCCAACAACGGCTATCAGGTTGTCAACCTGGGCATCAAGCAGCCCGTGGATACCATTATTGCTGCCTATCGAGAGCACAACGCCGACTGTATCGCCATGAGTGGGTTGCTAGTAAAATCCACCGCCTTTATGAAAGACAATCTCGAAACCTTCAACCAAGAAGGGATTGACGTCCCCGTCATTCTGGGCGGCGCTGCCCTCACCCCCAAGTTTGTCAATCAAGACTGCCAAAACGCCTATAACGGCAAAGTAGTCTACGGCAAAGATGCCTTTGCCGACTTGCATTTCATGGACAAACTAATGCCCGCCAAAACCGACGGGGAATGGGATAACCTCAAAGGCTTCTTGAATGAGCAAGAGGAGACTCCTGAAGCATTTTCTACCAATGGTTCCCAAACTCAGGGGAACGCTGAGAAAAGTGTTTCTGCAGCAGTGCCCATTGATACGAAGCGGTCAGAAGCCGTTGATATCGACATCGATCGGCCTACCCCACCCTTCTGGGGCACCACCATATTGCAACCCGAAGATCTACCTTTTGAAGAACTCTTCTGGCATTTAGATCTCCAAGCCCTGATTGCTGGACAATGGCAATTCCGCAAACCCAAAGATCAATCTCGGGAAGACTATGATGCCTTCCTAGACGAAAAGGTCTATCCCATTTTAGAGAAATGGAAACAGCGGATTGTTTCCGAAAAACTTCTGCATCCCCAGGCGATTTATGGTTACTTCCCCTGCCTAGCAGAAGAAAACTCCCTCCACCTTTACGATCCAAAAGTGGCGGAGAACCCGGTTGATACCTTGCCTGAACCCGTCACCACGTTTACGTTCCCTCGCCAAAAGTCAATGCGACGGCTGTGTATTGCCGATTTCTTCTTGCCCAAAGACCAAGGCTTGGCCCAAAAACGGTTTGATGTCTTTCCCATGCAAGCGGTCACGGTGGGGGAAGTTGCCACGGAATTTGCCCAAAAGCTGTTTGCCGATGATGAATATACCGAATATCTCTACTTCCACGGTCTAGCGGTCCAAACGGCTGAGGCCATAGCGGAATGGACCCATGCTCGCATTCGTCGAGAGTTGGGATTTGCCGAGGGTGAACCCGATAATATTCGGGATATGCTGGCCCAGCGCTATCAAGGGTCTCGGTACAGTTTTGGGTATCCGGCTTGTCCTGATATGCAAGACCAGTACAAACAGCTTAATCTGCTACAAACGGATCGAATTAAGCTGCACATGGATGAGAGTGAGCAGCTCTATCCCGAACAGTCAACAACCGCGATTATGACTTATCACCCTGCTGCTAAATACTTCAGTGCTTAGATACTGTCCTTGTCATTTTTTGGTAAATTTAGAAAAATTTGCATAATTTCGGCAGAAATAGCTGAAATATCTAGGGCTTGCTGAAAAAGTAAATTGGGCTAACTCGTGACATCAATTGGGCTAACTCATGACATCAAATAGTACAAGCAACACAAATCGAAAACTCTTCGTTAGGGTTGTGATGGCTAGAGAAAAGATTTTTCTCTGGTCCTAGAAAAGCCCCTAAGCAGTCTTGAAAGCTCCCTAAAGGGCTCCAGCAACCATAAGAGCACACCAAAAAGAACAAAAAGTGGCTGAGCCACCGCTCCAGATTCAGAACCAAGAACGTGATAGCAATTGTACTAGTAGCCGTGTCAGCCAACTTCGCCATCACCCGATTCAACCCAAACCGTCGTTTGGCCTGACCAAACTTACCCTCAATCTGGACACGCACCTTTTCATCCTAAGGTCCCTAAGGCCACACGAAAGGGTTTGGCGGGTGCTCCCATGCTCTGACTGAATTGCTCTGCATACTCTGACTCGAAACTCTCCCAGGGAATCATCTCGGCTAGTTTTACCCAGCGATTCTCGCCTGAGAGTTTGCCGCCAAAGGGCAAGTAGAAGTTCTCAAAGGATAGTTGACCTGGAGATGGACGACGGTACATCTGGTTTCATGTGCAAGGGTTTTGAGTATCTTGAACGATTTCCCTGGCACTTCTCAAGCACTTTCAACACTTGGATACACTATGAATATTGAATACTGCACTTCCTAAGCAAGCCCTAGATACCTCCTGCATCTTTGCCTGCAGTGGCTTTAACCGATGGCCGAAGGCTGGTCGGAGACCATCGCTCTCAGACCGTAGTTCAATTACAAAGTCAGGGCAGAGGGGCAGAAACTTTTTGCGTTCCTCAGGGGCAAGGGCATTCCATTGTTCTAGCTTGACCCAGGCGACATCAGGTGAGCGATCGCCACCACCGGGCTGTGCTCCATCGCCACGTTTTTGTTAGCCATGCACAGCTTGTAAAACTGGTCATGGGTCAATGTTGTGAGCGGCTCTAGATTGAGGGTAATGGCAGTCATGGCAGCTATTTGTGATCGTTCTTACCCAATTCTAGAGACATTCAACGGGTCTGGCGATACTGAGTCTGTTATTGTTAGCGATCTTAAACAATGGAAAATACTGGGTTTCTAGAGTTCACTGTTGGGTCTATGAGTCAATCTGCTCAACTGGATCAAATCCAGCGGGGAAACGTGTGGTCTCATCGTAATCAGCGCCAATCAGTCTGACTTCCTTAAGAATAGCCTCTCTCAGATCAGCCCCTAATAGACTAGTTCCTCTCAAATCTGCCTGAGTGAGATCGGCTGCACTTAAATTGGCATAACTCAAGTCAGTTCCCCTTAGATTTGCATTGTTGAGGATTGCATCACCCAAATCTGCATAGCTTAGATCTGCTCCCTTTAAGTCAATAGACCTCAGATCACACTGGCTTAAATCTATTTCCCGAAAACTCCGCTCTCCAGCAGTATACTTTTTGAGAAGTGCATTGACTTGTGAACTATAACTCGATGAATTTTCTTGTGGAGCCTCTCTTTGCATGGTTTATCCCTAAGCTCTTATCAACCATCAGTTCATACTTTAACCCTGGATAGAAACTTGAAACTTAATTTTCACAATACTTTCAAGAGCTGTGGGTCAGATACAGATTGATACACAGATAACACTTAATTTTACTGAGAAACTGCTGAAGACAAATGGAGAGACTTTCCATTTGTCTTCTACGTGATACCCAAAAGCTACAGTTATGACTGACTTATTCTGAATATTTGATAGATCCCGTAGTCTGGTGGTCAGGTTTGGGAATCATTTCAAGGGTTCAAATGAGAAATTTTATTCTACTCTTTAGTTTGACACTAATGTTGATGGTAGGCTGCAAAGTCTATCAAGCAGATACTCAAGCACCAACTTTTACTACTCAAATTGATCTGGCAAGTAAACAAAAGGGGATGTCCTGGACGGCTGAAAAGCAGCCCATCACCGCAGACAATTTTGCCACTCTAATTGATGGTCAAGTGAAGTGGATTGTCCAAACTCCCTTTGGCTGGCAGCAAGATATTGACTCACCCGAAGTCAAACTCACGACTGAGGGGGTGTATTGGGGAGAAACAGATATTGGCTTAGCGACTACCACCCAATTAGCTGAAGACGCTGGTATTCAGACCCTACTGAAACCCCATATTTGGCTGACAGATACCAAAGACGGCAAATGGCGAACTGATATTGCCATGACTTCGGAGCAGGATTGGCAGACCTGGTTTGCAAACTACCGCAGGTTTATTTTGCATTATGCTCAATTCGCAGAAGAGCACAACATCCCCATTCTGTGTATTGGTACTGAGTTGCAAACGACAGCCGTTGAACGTGAGCAAGATTGGCGGCAACTGATTGCTGAGATTCGCCAGGTCTTTCAGGGCCAGCTCACCTATGCCGCTAACTGGTATGAAGCCTTTGAGCAAATTCAATTTTGGGATGAGTTGGACTTTATTGGTATTCAAGCCTATTTCCCTTTAGCTAATACATTAGCTCCGAGTGTGGAGGAGTTGAAGCAGGGATGGCGGCGGTATATAGATGCGATCGCCACCATCCATACCCAATACCAAAAACCTGTCATCTTCACAGAAATTGGCTATCGCAGTACTGAAGATGCTGCCATAGAACCCTGGAAATGGCCTGAAACCTCAGAACTCAATCCGTCCCAACTCTCAACTCAGGCCGGACTACAAACTCAAGCGAACTGCTACGAAGCCTTTTTCCAAACTGTTTGGCCGCAACATTGGTTAGCAGGAGTGTATTGGTGGAAGTGGTTGCCTTCTATTGAGGCTCAGCAAGGGCAACTAGGGGCAGGCTTTTCTCCCCAAAATAAACCCGCTGAAGATGTTCTCCAGAAATATTATGGTTAAAATTGTTATTGTTAGGGATCAACTCACGGTTTGGCGACAGGGGTGCAAACGCAACATTCTAGCCTCATACAAAAAAGCGTAAGACCGGACAGGCAAAATTGGGTAGCAACGCGGACGTAATGTTGTCAGTTTGCAGGAGTGTCGTCACTAATCTCAGCATGGTTTGCTGCCGCCGATATATTTCTACCTGATGTAGTTGCCAATTCAAAATCCAGTATTCCTGGACCCCTCGGGCACTATAGAGTTTGAGTTTAGCCTCACGGTCCCGTCGTTCATTTTCCGTCCCGGCAGACAAAACCTCAATGACCAGCTCTGGTGCCGCGATTAAATGTCCTGACTCATCCATCGCCGCAGCTAAGCGCTCCTGACTAATCCACACCACATCAGGAATAACATTATCCGCATCGCTAAAAATCAGACCAGGAGCCATAACTGCTTTGCCTAAGTCAGACTCTAAGGACCAATTCCGCAATTCTGCATAAGCATTACCACCTGCATTTTGGTGCTGCCAATGGAGTGCTCTAGTCACGAAGAGATCTCCATCAATAATTTCATAGCGGTTGCTACTTTCAGGCAATAGCTCCAAGTCCGACGTGGTCCAGCGGACTCGCTCTTCAATGGTGGGGTTCATGGCATTTTCTAGAGAGCGGTGTCATCATTTTAACTCTTGGCTTTAGCGAGTGTAAGAAAATCCCCAGTTTTTGAATGCTGAGACATAAGAACAATACAGTCTCCCCAACCTGATTGCAGCGTCCTCTTCTTGACCATTAGTTAGGAACTACTTCACCGAAATCAGGCTATTTCGTGTTACTTGCACACGCTACGATGAGCTAGCAGAAAGAGGAAGAACCGTGAATGACCAATCCATACAATGGCTAAAAATTTGGATTCGGTTCGGCTTCTTAATTAAAGGATTGGTCTATATTTTATTGGGCCTTTTAGCCGCTCAGGCAGCCCTTACCTATCGCCGACAAGCCCAAGATACTCGGGGGGTACTCCAGGCGATCGCACAGCAGCCTTTAGGGAATTTCTTGCTGATCATCATTGCCTTTGGACTAGCTGGATATGCCTGTTGGCGGTTCATTGAAGCCTTACTTGGTCCTGAGTCTTGTAGCCAGGGTGTCCAGCGTTGGTTCAAGCGCCTTGGCAGTGGCCTGAGCAGTCTAGCTTATGGAGGACTGGCGTTTACTGCCCTCCAGATCCTTCAAGGGATTTACCAGGAGTCAGAGAGTACCGAGCTATGGACAGCCAAAGCCCTGGCTTTGCCTATGGGACAGTGGCTAGTGGGTTCGGTCGGGGTGGGGGTAATTGGGGTCGGACTTGCTTTCTTCTATCGAACCTTCAACGCGGGTTTTCGCAAGCAATTAAAATTAGGTACCATGAATTCTAGGCAAAAAGCTGTTGTCGTGACCGTTGGTCGGGCAGGATATTTGTCCAGAGGTATTATCTTTGTGATTATGGGCGGATACGCGATTCGAGCTGCCCATGCTTTTGATGCGGACAAAGTTCAATCTTCAGAAAAGGCGTTGGACACCATCAAACAGCAACCCTACGGACCAGGGCTGCTAACGCTGATGGCCGTAGGGTTGATTGCGTATGGAATCCACATGGGACTCCAGGCAATGTATCGTCAAATTGAGTTACCTACAAATGAATAATTATGGTGTTGTTTCAGTTGAAGCCTCAGTCTCTGTTGAACTTGATGTTGATGGCTGATTGGGAGCGGCAGAGTTCGCTGGCGCTGGGTCAGGAAGAGCTGGGTCCGTTGCCGGGGCCGTTATCGTGCTGCTAGGTGGATCAGCAGGGGCAGGTGGAGCTTCTTGGACCAGGGCTGGCTGAGTCTCGATAGTCGTTGGCTGAGTGGGTGCAGTTTCCGTTGTGCTTTCCGTGGCAGCAGGTGGATTAGGCAAAGTGATATTAATATCGGGTGGTGAAGAAGGTGTTGACGGCTCAGCAGGTTGGGCAGGTACGACAACCGGGGCAGTCTCTGTCTCTGGACGATTAGTCAGTAAATACCAAGCTAGAATACCCAATCCTAAAAATGTGGTAGCGATCACACCCAGCAACAGACCCCGAGCTGCATTATCGTTGTCTCGGATTTTGAGCTGGCGATCTACCTCCAATTGTGCCCGTTCCGCTCTAAAGTCTAAGGCTGGATCACCTTGTCGAACTGCTTCTCTATGGCGATGTACTGAACCATCAGGGTTACGAATTTCCTGATCGATGATAACTTCCTCGTCTGAAAGTGTTTTTCGGGATCTGTTTAAGGGTGTATCTGACATAGTATTTATAGTCTCAATAACGAAAGCAAGTGATATTCAAATGGGGTTACACGTATTAGTGATATGGGCTTAATTCGTCGAACTGGCTTCAGAGCCACCATTATCGGGGGAAGGCACATCAACTTCTGATTTAGGCACATCAATGTCTGGCTTAGGCACATCAACTTCTGGCTTAGGCACATCAATCTCTGGCTTAGGAACGTTGATATTAATTTCGGGCGGCTTAGGGGCTTCTGGAGCTTCTGGAGCTTCTGGAGCCGGAATATTAATGACGTCGGTATCGCCACCTGATTGCTGTCCTGTTTGAGTGAGAATAGCCCATGCGCCTACACAGAGTGCAGCTGCTACAACAATTCCAACTATGATTCCTGAAGCAGAATTGTTCCTGTTTGCACGGCTCCCCTCGACAAATCCTTGCTGGTAGCGAGTTTCTTCTCTATCGTACCGACTCATTTTTTTGTCCCGTTAAACTACATCTAATCTATGTAAATAAATACGTTTATTGCATCTATCTTGAGTAGTAATTATTACTTATCTACTTCATACAGGAATGATACGTATATTTAAGAGAACTAGTAATTGCTAGCTCTCCCGTTATGGCGCTCTAAACTCGTCGCCTGCCAAATATAAAAGAAAGGATAAATAGGGCAAGAAAAACAAAGAATAATATTTTTGCAATTGAGGCTGCACCAGCAGCGACACCACCAAAACCTAGAAAGGCTGCGATAATGGCAATAACTAAGAAAGCGATTGTCCAACTAAGCATGAGAAGGTCTCCTTACGGTATTAGAATATGTATTCATCCGAGTGAATTTTGACTACGGGCATATAACCTCGGAATACAAACAATTACCCCCCAAGCACTAGCACCACAGCTTGCTGATTTTAGCTACGGTTGGCAACGGGTCTTTGGTAATCTGAAAAGATACGCCGAAACTATTTTCTAGATTGAGTATCTAAAAGGTTTGGGCCAAAACCATGTTTATTTTGAAATAGTCAAAGGCTAAAGATAATTACAAAGATGGGATTATCCCGATGCAAATGTATTGATCGCACAGTGCTCATTTACACATCTAAGCGAAAAATAAACCGAGATTGAGGAATAGGCTACACATATGCTTATCATTCTATCCACGATTCGTTTGCTATCAATCTGTCTTGAGGAATAGATTGATAGCATTAAGAAAAACAATCATCCCAGTGTTCTATCGCTCATTCAAGCCGTTATTGGCTAGAAATTAGCTTAAGGTTGCTAGTGTGGATTGGAGGCTGATTTAGCTACAGGGTACAGCCTCAGTTGTAGGCAAACTATCATTTTGAGCGGCCCGCAGCAATTGGTGGATAAAACGCAGTTTGTTCACCACAGCGGGAGTAAATACTTCGGGAATAAAGTCGATTAGTCCTAGCGTTCGGTTCATTTCGTTGAGTAGAATACCAAGCTGTTTGTAGGCCGAAATCATATCATCGAATTCAGCCGATTGCACATAGAGCGTAGCACTGGTGCCTTGATGATAGACAGCGGTATGCAACACGCTCACCATGTCTAGGTACGTGGCAAAGCTTTCAGCAAAGTCTTCCCAGGGATGCATGGTGGCATAGGCGCTCACATAGTCGCGTTGCCAATTTTTAGGTGGGCCGCTGGCATAGTAGTGGTCCAGGGCTTCTGTATAGGACGGATTCTCATGGTCGCCAAACACACTTTTGAAATGTTTAAGCCAAATATTTTTGACCAAGAGCTGCCAATAATAATGCCCAACTTCATGATGAAAGTGTCCCACTAAGGTACGTTGGGCCTCGTTAAGATCCACACGGAGCTGTTCTCGAACCTGATCATCGGCTTCTTGGATATTAATGGTAATCTTGCCATTTGCATGTCCAGTGAACACACGCTTGCCCTTACCTAAGGTGCGCCAAAGGGCATCTTTGAGAATGATATCGCCCTTAAAGTCAAAGGAGAGTGGGGGATCGAATCCTGCTTCGGCAGTCCCAAAGGGCAACTGCAAGATTTCTAGAATATACAGTAAGCGCTGTTTGGCAGTTTCTAGTTCATACCATCGCTGCCGATTGCCCGGAACAGATAGATCTGGAATGATGTCGGTAAATTGGCAATAATCACAGAGTGCTTCAGGTGAGTTGACTTTTGCGCTAGGAATACAACGGTTGCAAACCTGATGCACTCTGTAGTTATGACATGGAGTCAACGGCATTTGGCAATCAGAGTGGCCACATTGATAGCTGCGATTGCCCATATCTACAAGGGCGGTGATGCGATCGCACCCCGGACACCAACCCACAGCCCGCTGACATTGCACACAGCGGCTATTCTCAAAAAACAGCGTATTGCCACAGACACAGGTATAGGTTCTCATCTAATCCCAAACAAAAACTTGTGCTTCGTACTCAGGTAGGTCAATTAAGATTTGATCATCCCCTGCTTCTAGGTCGTAATTGCCCGTCCATTCATGCCAAGTTCCATTGGCGGGGAAATGGGGGACTTGATATCCTGCCAAAAACTGATCAGAAAAGTTGGCGACCACTACTACCCTGGAGCCTTCGTCATTCCAGCGAGCGTAGGCCAACACTTTCGAGTCCAAATCTTCGTGAAAAAAATCAATATTTTCAGTTTGTACGGCTGGATTATCTCGGCGCAGGGCAATGAGTCCTTTGCAATAGGCAAATAAGCCTTGATTGAGGTCGTTGCTTAGTAGAGTCCAATCAATTTTGGCAGATTCAATGGTTTTAGGTTTATACTCCCCAAACTCTTCACCCATCCATAACATGGGAACTCCCATCGCCGTAAATAATAGGACCATCCCCAATTTGACTCGCTTAAAGGCAGCTTCATCGAGAATATTGCGATCGCCTAATTCAGCCATCAAATGATTGTGGTCATGATTGGTACAGAAGTTAACCACATCAGTATTACCCAAGAAGCCTTGACGTTTGCCATCTAGAACATTTTTAAGCTCTTCCAAATTAAAGCTATCGCCACAGATATGTGCCAAAACGGTATGGTAAAAACTTTCATGCCAGCAGGCGTCCATTGGCCCTTCTAGCCCCACTAGGTCAGGCGTCTCAGGGATGTGCTCAGCGATGTTGCAGAAAGGTTTTGACCCAGCAACTTGCTTGGTTTCCCCGACAATCCAATGCATGAAATCATAGTTGTCAATTTGGCGGGCCGCATCATACCGAATACCGTCAATATGATATTCGCTGATCCAAAATTGCACATTGTCTCCTACAAACCGACGGGCCGGGAAAGTGTCTAAATTGTCATCGTAATGTTCGTAGTTGAACTCGGGTCCCCAATTGTTATCTGGGTCCTTAGGGTCATGGTAGTACCAATAATCATGGTCAATCTGAGTCAGCGGACTAGAAGACTCAGAATGGTTATAGATGCCATCCATAATCACCCGTATGCCCCGACCGTGGCATTCGTCGATCAAGTGCTTGAGATCCGCCGATGAACCATAGCTAGATTCCGTCGCAAAAAAATAGCGAGGGTTATACCCCCAGCTATGGTCGCCAGGATATTCTTTGACGGGCATCAGCTCAATTGCATTAATGCCTAAATCAGTCAGATAGTCGAGCTTTTCGATTACATTTGCATAATTGCCGCGCTCATGAGGATCGTCTTCTCCGCCTGAGAAATCGCCTACATGAAGTTCATAGATTACCAGTTCATGATCCGTAGGCAGTGGATGATCATCATGCTGCCAAACGTAGGTATCGACAATCCGCTCTCCCTCTTTAATGCGAACAATCCCGTTTTGAGAGGCATCATCAATATCAGTGGCATAAGGATCAACAACATCAACCCATTCATCAGGCTCAAAGAACCAACTCTTGGACTGAACTCGAAATTTATAGTGATACGTTCCATCTTCTAGATCAACGTGGGTGCGATAAATGCCGTCGTCGCCTTTTTGTAGGGGAGTGTCTTGCCAATCATTGAAGGAACCTACTAGCGAGACGCCCTTGTTATAGGGAGCAAATAATTTAAATTCAATCGAACTCGCCATGATATTCCCTCAGAGCATAAAAATAAGAACGTGAATGTTTACCTTAATCTAGTTGCCTAAGGGGCGCTGTTAGCTTGACTGCAATTCAGCTTGTCCTGGCAACCCATCCTTTCCTAGAAAGGGAGAATTTCGAAAAACCAAAGTATAAATATCCGTCGGCATTTCCACATTTGCGGTTTGAAGTGCTTCCTTGACTGCTTGGGCGACTTCCGAGGTCATCGCTAAAAATTCGCCTCGCTGGGAATTCACCCAGAAGCGGACCTCTAGGTTGACTGTACTGGCAGCCAGCTCTCGGACTAAGACTTCTGGGGCGGGGCTGGCTTCGACTAGATCGATGGGTGCGATCGCAGTTCGAATCACCTGAATCGCCTCACTAATATCTGCGTCATAATCAATGCCTACCATCACTGAACTCCGGCGCCGGGGCGAAGCTGTATTGTTGGTGATGCTAGCTGAAAAAACTTCTTGGTTGGGGATGTACACAACCCGGCCATCATAGGTTTTGAGGGTGGTGCCTCGGAGCTGGATTTGCGTAATCGTGCCTTCGTATGCTTCGATGACCACTTGATCCTCCAACCGAAAAGGCCGAGCTGCCAACAAAATAACCCCAGAAATATAATTACTCAGCACGTCTTTGAGGCTAAAACCAATCGCAACGCTGGTTAAGCCCAAAGCCCCTAATAACGCCCCAAAATCAAGCCCCAAAACCCCTAGGGCAATGACTGTACCAATGACCCACACTCCGCCATAACCTAAGCGTCCAATCAAAATTTCAGTGTTGTGATCGCCCTCTGTTCTCTGGGCCCAGCTAAACGCAGCATATCTGACCCCAATCGCAACCAGCCAAGTCAAAGCGATCATGATTGCTGCACCCGCCAATGCTGGCAGCAAATCAATTGCATTTCGCCCCGCATCGCGAATGGTGGAGCTAAGACGCTGGGCAACATCGATGGCTAAAGGGGGTTTGTCCAAAGCTTGATTGAGCCGGGTAGCCCAGTCTGCGGCTAAAGTCTCCACGGCGAGACCATAGTCTTCGCTATCCTGCTGCGTGACGGTCATTAGGACTCGTTGATTCAGTTGCAAGGTCGCTACTTTCTTGCCCGTTTCCTGGACCGTAACGGTTTCCAGCACTTCTGCCCGTGCTAATAAGCTAGCAATACGCCGATTGATAATCGCGGCCCGCTCACCTGCATCAATATCCGCCAAACTACCCACTTGAAAGACCGGGCGGCCTCGCACCAGAATATCGGCAAAGTAAACAGAATTTTCAGGGGATGTAGCAACTGTCGGCGCTGCATCCCCTGGCAACGGCTCGGGATCTTGAGCCAAGCTAAGCGGTGCACTTGCTACTAACAGCAGGGTTGATAGCAGTACAGCCCCGAAGCGATATTTTTTACGAATCATGCTAGCGCTGCTTACTTGTGACCTAACCATTTGGAAGCCACAACCCCCATGATTGCCCCCATGACCGGATTGCTCAAAAACTTAAGCAGGGCAGGCTGGTCAGCCATCACCTCTTGAAAAATATCCGGGTGGCTGTGGTAGGCAAAGTTTGCCAATTTACTAACGTCGTCGGCATTCATCTTCTTCGCATGATGCGTAGATAGACCGAGCTGCTGTTCGAGTTGGCGATCGCTGAGTCCACGTTCTTTGAGGTGTTTAAAGAATTCACGAGCCACATCATCGCGTTCGTTGGGTTTGATGTGAGAGATAGCTTTTTGCAGTTCCGGCTCCATCTGCGTAGGCGGAATTTTCTCATGATGCAAGGAGCGTCCAAATAAACCTCGTCGTTCTTCCCGAGATGAACGCTGGGCAAAATCATCAAAGTTTTGATATTCCTGAGATAGACCCGTAGGTTCGCCACTTAACGACTCGGTGCTACCGGATGCCAAATCCTTCATGACTTGGCTTTTATACTTATCACTGCTAGACATAGCGAGTTCTCCTAGGACTTGTAATCAATTTGTTGGCTGCGGTCATCGTACTGAGCTGTAAGGATCAGTTCCTTATCCGGGGCATACATCAGAACGGTCAAATCTTTATTAGGGAAATTTTTGTGGAATCCCTGTACTAGTGACCGGGTTAAGTCTTTAACCTCATCCGGTTGAACCTTAGAAGAAATAACGACACCTAACTTGTCGTTGTCGCGGACATAGGCATCTTGGATTAAGCCTGCAGCTGCTTGAGAAACCCATGCGCCAAAATCTTGTCCTGCAGGTGTATTTCCCTGCTCGATTTGGGTATAACTACTAGACAGTTGCGGCGCTTGTGTTGTGGGTGCTGAGCTACAGGCTGGGGTAACTAACAAGACCAAAGCTAAAAGCACAGGAACTGTAAACCGTCGTACTGTTTGAATAAAAGTCATAATTGATGGTGAATTTGTTTTGAAATTTGCAAAAATCGGTCATTCCGATTGAAAAAGGCCCAGAAACCACTATCGGCAACCCGGACCTCAATGCAATACTCTAAACGACTAGTCTGCTTAGAGCATTAGTCGATAGCGTCTTTGATACCATCTTTGACATCTTCGCCCGCATGACGAGCTTCACCTTCAGCTTGCTTCGCTTTACCAGCAGCTTTATCTTCAGGGTCGCCAGTTACTTTACCCCAAGCTTCTTGGGCTTTACCTTCGACATTCTTGGCGGTTGCTTTGGCTCTATCTTCAGTACTCATAATAGTTGGGCCTCCTAAAGGCTTTACGTCGAATCTGTGTGTATGAGTACATCCTAGGAAATACTACGCCTAAAGTTGTCTACCCTAAGGACGGTTAAATTAGTAACAGATGTCTATCCTGAGATGGATTAGGATAAAAACGTTCCAGTGAAGAGTTCCATCAGCCCTCTCTGGCCCTAATCGGTAAAGCAAATAGCAGTCTCAACTGAATCGTCACTGTGCAGTCATTCGGTCTGTTACATCTTCTAAAAGAACAGTCCATTCACTCATACTGATAGTGATTCTGATAGCTATTCGCTTTCCTCGGGAGGATTTTCTAGGCGACGGCAAGAAATTTTGTCGGCCTTGATAGTGCTGACATTTCTAGGGCTGCGAACTTCTAAAATTGCATCAGGTGGCGCTTCGAAGCGAAGCATTGTTTGAGGCAAGACAGTGCGTTCAAAATGACAGTCTGCAATATTTACAATGCGGATCACTTCAGGAAAGTTCTGTTCATTGTAATAACAACAAGAAATGGAACCGGGTAAAGGACTATCTATTGATTGATCCATAACTGATTTTTAAAAATGGTGGGACTGGATACAGGTTGAGTACATCAGCCCTCTAGTCGCTATGGAGGATAAACAGACCCTCTAGGTATTGGGCAATACATTCTTGAGACCCGTTGTTTTCGGATTTCTGGCGTAGAAAATTTCCCACCTCTGAATACCACTCTGGTTGAGAATTTTCTCGGCTTCCTGAATCTCCGATAAGGTGCCATCAATAATCAGCAGATAATAGCCTTTAGCAACATAGTTGTTATAGATGAGGGCTCGTTCCTCAGGAATACCTAAACTCGCCAAAGCCCCTGCTAATACGCCAGTGGTTGCCCCAATTGCACCTCCAGCAAGGGTCGTAGCTAGAGCAGATGCCGTTGCTCCTGCCAGCAGGATGGGGCCAACACCTGGGATAGTTAGAGTCCCCAACCCCACTAATAATCCTGCGATTGAGCCTAGGGTTCCTCCAGCAACAGCTCCCGCAGCCGTGATATCTTCTGTGGGTTGTCCGGCTTGTTCTTTAACTTCTACCCCCTGGACTTCATCAGGGAAGCCATTATCTTTGGCGATGATTGACAGTTTATCGAGAGGAAACTGATTTGCCTGCAAATTTGCTAGTGCTGACTCTGTATCCGTGCGCCGTGCAAATACCCCCAGCGCTCGTTTGTATTCTGGTGGGGTTTGATCGTATTCTTTGGTTGTCATATTGTCTCTTGATAATGGGTGATTGCAACAATTGTCCTCATCAGTCTGAATGTTTAAGCTGAGTGATAAGGCAATCGTTGAGCTACTGACTGACAAGGGCAAGTACAAAAAACGTTCCTGACCGCTGACCAAGAACGTAGATTTAAAGTCGTGTTTGCAAGAAGGTTGAATTGGGAAAAGTCTGAAAAGAACGAGATGAATTATCAGACTTATTCAATAAGTGCCCTCAAGTCAAATTTTGGTTCTTAAAACAAGTAAGAAACTCTGACTATTGATGCTAGAAGAACAAAATGTCGTCTGCTTCAGGATGCCAGAGTCTCTTAACTCAAATACGAAGGTAACAAACTGTTCGTAAGGTCAGGTCTAAAAGCCTCTTAAGAGCTTATTAACTTATCTTTTTCAGAGCTGCGATCAATATGAATCGCGTTGTCGCCTTTGACGCCTCTGAACTAGTCGTTACCCAAAAGCTTGTTCAAGCCTTTCTGCATATTATCCAAAGGTGTGGTTGCATCTTGAGCATCTTCAGGTGCTACCATTTCATCCAGGTCAGCACCACCTTGGACTGAGTTGAGATTCCCTGCAGCGGCGCGCTTTTGGGTTTCTTTCATGCCCGGCATTCTGTTGTAACCAGACATAAACTCTTCAGTATTGCCCTGAATGTTTTCGAGATTGGGCACACCCTCAGAAGGGGCAGCGGGATCAGCACTAATAGCAGCAGCAGGTGAAGCACTAGATAGCAGCAATAAGCTACAGGCAAAGGCTGCGACGATTCCTCTTAACAATGAGGTTGGGGCTAAGAAAGTGCGTATTGTATTCATGGAATAAATCTCCAACTATTTGATTGGTTTCAATCAGTTTAAATTGTAGTCGTGTAGTGTCAGCTTATTGGTTTGAACTATTGACCGAAGAAGCTTTTTACTGCATCTTGAGCATCATCAGCAGCTGACTCGACATTTTTCTGAAGATCACCAGTTGCGCTCTGGGTTCGGCCTAGGTCTTGTTTAGCTTTGCCTTCGGCACCTTTGAAGCCACTCTGAGTCTTTTGTAGATCTTGCTGTGCTTTGCCCTGGGCTTGCTTGGCTGCACCTTCTAGCTGGTTGCTGGTGCCTGCACCGAAAGTTTTATCGACATCAGTCTTAGCCATATCATCTAATTGCTCAGCGCGACTAGATCCGAATAAGGCCATCAACTGAGGTTGGCTCGGAGCAGCAATGGCTGGATTAGGTAAAGATCCAAAACTGCTGATAAGTATCAACAGAGATAAGGCCAATGCAGACAGCAGACGAAACCCCGGCAGAGGGATCTTGCTGTTGAATCGGTTGGGATTCATGATGATGTTTCCTTGCGAGTGCGAGTACACTCTAAATAGATTTCAGCTCCGTTGTACCTTAATTATCAGGTTATTCGAATCTTCCCCAGGGATTAAATAGCATCCGTTTTTACATTACAAAAACCTATCTGGAGATAGACTCATTGATCTCTCCCCATTACTTCTGAGCAAGGTGATGGGTCTAGTGTGTTTAGGGAGGGTACTTGCAAATAATGAATGTCCCTCCTGGTTATCGATGCTTACCTACTCTTAGGCTCTGTGGCCAATAGTCTACTCAGTTACGACGTAGCAGTAGAGGTAGAATCGGTCTGAGATTTAACGGCACCATTTTGTTCCGGCATGTAATCGCTATATTTCTCTTGGTTATAGAAATATAAGGTGCGAATTGGATAAGGAATATTGATGTCTGCCTGGTCAAACGCTTTCTTGATAGCAATAATAGCTTTCGTTTGGGTCCGTCTGACTTGAGCCTGCTGAGGTTCAGTCCAGTAGCGAACGATAAAATCGATGGAGCTATCCCCAAAGCTAACTAAATCGATTTCGGGTGCTGGGGAGGACAAAACTTCATCGATGTTCTGGATGGTGTTTAGTAAAATATCAGAAGCATTTTCTAACGGTGTGTTGTAGTCAACCCCCACACCTAAATTTGTCCTTCTGCTAGCATAGGCCGTCTGAACTTGCACAGCACTAGTAAAGACATTAGCGTTGGGAATCAGAATCCGTTCGCCCTGGTAGGTACGAATTTGGGTTGTACGGAAACTAATCTTCTCGACGGTGCCTTCAAAACTATCAATAATGATTTGATCATCGATACCAAAAGGTTCTTGCAACAGCAATAAAATACCTGCAAAGAAGTTTTTGATAATGTCTTGGAAGGCAAAACCAACGGCCACGGAACCTAATCCAAGGGTGGCGATAATATCCCCAAGGTCTAGGCCCGGAAATGCCAAGACACAGGAAAACACAACGCCGATTACCCAAGTCATCACGAAGGCGGTTTTTTCTAAAAGCAGCTGAATCGAGTTGCTGTGGAAAGCTGACTTACCAGTTTTGCCCGCAACCTTCTTGGCCAGTTGGGCTGCATAGCGGGTTAGAAAAAGGACAATAACCGCCGTTAGCAATGCTGGAAAGATCTTGACAGCACTAGCGAGTAGCTCTTTCAAGCTTGAAACAATGGTGTTAAGAATATCTGACATTGCAATTGATAATTTTTACGTACAAAACTGATGCTAAGCGAGTGCCAGTGATGATAAAAACTTATATCTCTAACATTTTTCTCAAACTCTGTAAGGTCTGAACGGTGTGCCAGACAAACTCAGGACTGAGTCTTTGACATCCCTTTACTTAAACTTATCTAGAGCTGCACCAAAAGATTTCTGGAGTTCTGCTCCAGCTTTTTCTAGTCCCTCTTGGATCTCTTCCCAGGCACTCTCACTAGAGCTTTGGAGTTCACCTAATTGGGTCTGGATAGCGTCCCGCTTGACGATGGCTTCTTCCATCATGGAGTGATATTCAACTCTGGCATTTGCAGTGACCTTATCAGCCCTTGCCCTCATCTCCGAGAGCTGAGCATCATACTGGTCAAGCTGGGCTTTAACCTTATTGATATAGGCTTGTCTGGCTTCGGGAGGTAGTGGCATAAAAACTCCTATGATTATTGTTCCAAATTTTTTAAGAATCAAGATCTTGGGTTGTCTTTTGCAGTTGTAGATAAAGGATGCTATGTGCCTAGCACAGATAGCCTGAAAAATTCAGATCTATCACCCTACTCTACTGATGCGGGCGAGACACAGTTACTTTACCAGCAACCGTGAAAAAGGCATTCTATCTTTAGAAGGATTGCTCTGTAAGCCCATAGATAGAAATGCTTTTAAAAATGAAGGTCAATGACTAGGAAGATAAAGGTAAGCGGAGGATAAAGGTACTCCCCTGGTTGGGTTGAGATTGCACCGTCAATTCTCCTTGGTGAGCCTGGATGACTTGTTGGCAGAGGTGCAGCCCCAATCCATTGCCGGAGCGGTTATGTTTGGCCCGTCGGAACCGCTCAAAAATTTGCGCTTGGTCTGCTTCTGCAATGCCAACCCCAGTATCTTGAATGTTGATGACGACGACGCCATCGTCATCGTCTCCCGAAACCTTTACAGTGCCTGTATCCGTAAACTTAATAGCATTCCCAATGAGATTGGTGAACATCCGTCGGAGTTCCATGCGATCGCATCGCATCTCCCGCACATCTGTCTGCCAGTCGAAGGTCAACTCTAGGTTTTTATCTAAAGCCAAAGGTTTAAGCTCCGTCACCACCTCGCTGATCAACTCGTGCAGATCAACGGAGATGAAGCTAAGTTTCTTTTCCCCTAATTCGTAGCAGTACACCTCTAGCAAATTGTTGAGCATTTGCAGCAGGTTTTGATTACTACTGCTGATCCCGGCTAAAGCTTCCTTCACGGGCGGGACTACTTCCCCAAAAGCTCCTTGGCGCAATAAGTCCAACATGCGATCGCAAGCAATTAGGGGCGTGCGCAAGTCATGGGTAAGGCAAGAAATGAAATTTTCCCGCTGATCGATAGACTGCTTGAGCCGCAATAGCGATCGCACCCGAGCTTGTAGTTCATCAAGCTCGACAGGCTTACGAATAAAGTCATCTGCACCCGCATCCAAGCCTTTAACCACACTGGATTGCTCGTGGGCAGAAATCAACAGAATAGGAATGTAGGGCAGACGGGGGTCACTCCGAATTTTTTGGGTGACCTCATAACCACTTATTCCCGGCATCATCACATCCAAAATGATCAAATCAGGCAGGGCTTGCTGAATTTGAGCTAGAGCAGCATCGCCACTTTCGGCTAGCTCAATCCGATAGCCTGCACTCTCTAACATCATTTTGAGCAAAAGCAAATTGTCTGGCATATCATCGACAGCCAGGATGTAATGGTTGGTAGATTGGGCAACGGAGGCAGCAGGTGGCATGAGCTTGACTAACGGTACGGTTGCAGATGAATCGGTCAGTCTTGTTGATACCAGCAAGATGGCTCTGGATTAAATCATAGGAGATTTTACTCTACCATTGGCAGAAAGTTGAATTTCGCGGGGCAGTTGCACCCGAAAAGTTGACCCTTCTCCCAATTGACTATCGACTGAGATCTGACCTTGCATGGCTTTCACCAAAGAGTCTGTAATCGCCAATCCCAGACCTGTACCCGCATGACAGCGAGTTAGGGATTGATCGGCTTGACGAAACGGCTCAAAGATTGTTTTTAGTTGTTTAAGGGGAATGCCAATGCCAGTATCACAAACGGCAATTTCTACTTGCTCAGCACTGGATTGCTTAAGGCTGAGGGTCACGCCTCCGGCTTCTGTAAATTTGATGGCATTGGAGATCAGATTGACTAGAATTCGGCGCAGGCAATCAGGGTCATTAGTGAGTTGCAATGTCTGTATCGGGTCGGGAATGTCAGCGGTCAAAGTTAAGTTTTTATCCAGGGCCAGGGCCTTTAATTCCTGCACAGTGGACAATACAAGGGCACTCAATTGAAAAGTTTCTGGGTGCAGTTCAAGGCGATTGGCTTCGATTTTAGAAAAATCCAACACCTCGTTGACCATTCCCAACAGATTTCGACTGTTGTCAAAAATCCGCTTGACCATGTCCAACTGTTGCTCACTGAGCGGATCGGGGTACTGGCGCAACAGTAACTGAGAAAATCCCATGATGGCATTCATCGGTGTTCGCAGTTCATGGGAGATGGTGGCGATAAACTCAGACTTAAGACGCGAGGCTTTTAGTAGCGCTTGATTTTGTGTCTCGATCTGGAGGCGCTGTTGATCTAATTCTTCATTTTGTTGGCGCAGTTGCAAGTTAGTCATTTGGAGTTTTCGATTGGCTGCAAATGCTGTTTGCTCAGCCCGACGTAAGCGAATTGCACTGCGGACAGTATGCGCTAGGGTGGATGGCGCTAGCCGAGTCTTAGACAGGTAATCTGCGGCTCCGGCCTTCATGGCCTCTACCGCGATTTGCTCATCTCCTTGCCCTGTCAACACAATCAAAGGAGCATCAACATCCAGTTTTTGCAGCTGTTTAACAAGGGTCAATCCATCTTGATCCGGCAATAGATAATCGATAAAGATACAGTCAAAGTTGTTCGTCTTCAAGGTCGATAGAGCAGTTGATCCGTCTGTCGCTTCAGACAGATCAACCTCAAAATCCGCTTTTTGGAGGGCACGACGGACTGCCATGCGATCCACAGCATCATCATCTATGACTAAGATCTTTAAAGTCTCATCCAGGAGTCGCATCACAGCATTTCGCAGGTAGACCAATATCTATTGAGCGTCGCCATGACATCGGCAAAGTTAGAGAAGGTGACGGGCTTGAGGATATAGCCGGCGACATTGTAGTTATAGGCTTCAATGCGATCAGGATCTTCACCGGACGTCGTCAACACCACAACAGGAATTGATTTGAGCTTTGGATCACTGCGCAATGTTTCTAAGAATTCCAACCCATTCATCTTGGGCATATTGAGGTCTAACAAGACCAAGCGTCGGTTTGTCGGCATCGGCACCGGCGCCTCCTTTTCCCCTCGCAACATTGCCAATGCTTCCAGACCATTGCCAGCGATAAACAAGGGATTAGAAATGTTTCCTTTCTTAAAAGCCCGCTTGACGTTCATCACATCGACTTCATCGTCTTCTACAAGCAAAATATTAACGGTTTTCTCGTCCATCTCCTTCCCTATTGCGTTCGTAGCATTTAAAGTTACAAAAAAAATTTATATAATCTTTTTCAGACTACAAAATTAATAATGGCCTCGCCCTCTCCTAAAAGGAAGAGATTTGCCACTTCGCCGGACTCTAGTGCTTGGGGCTATCTTGGACTGACCAACCTCTCGTTACAAGTCAGGGCTTGACTTGAACCAATTAAAGCAGAATGTTGCACCTGCTCCTAGATGTGACGATATACTAATTGTCCCTCCTTGAGCTTCGACGATTTTTTTAACAATGGATAGACCAATGCCAGTACTTTCAAAACTATCCCGTGCTTTCAGGGTTTGAAAAATACTAAACACTTTATGGTGATATTGAGGTGCAATCCCTGGACCGTCATCTGTCACTTTAAATTGATAGTATTTTCCTTGGTCTTGGGCTGTAATTTCAATCACGCCCTGGTCCCGATCATGGTGTTTGACGGCATTGCCAATCAGATTGGCGAAGACTTGCTGTAGTGGCAACGCTTGGGTGGTCAAAGCGGGTAATGATCCGTTTATTTGTACATTAAATGTGTTAGGAATTGCTAGAGAATCAATGACTTCGGCTACTAGCTGGGCCACATCAACCCTTTGATTCGCTGCTGTTAATCGACCAGCCCTGGAATAGGACAAAAGGCCATTAATGAGATTTTCCATCCGCACGACACGGCTGCGGAGCAGTGTCATTTGGTCACGGGTATCGTCTGCCAACTTTTCTTCTAAGTCTTCTTCGATCCATTCAGAGAGATTTGCGATCGCTCGCAGGGGGGCTTTCAAATCATGGGACGTAACGTAGGCAAACTGGTCCAATTCTTGATTCCGTTTTTCTAGTTGCGTTGCAGTTTGGGTCAATTCAGCATTGAGTTGAATGAGCTGATGGGCTTGGGCTCGCAGGTTGGCTTCCGTCTGCTGTAATTCGGTAATGTCGTTAATTGTGCCGAAGGTGCCAACGGTCGATCCAACTACATTAGGAAACGGTACAACCTTAATTTCTAGACACCGCTGCTGTTGATCTTTCGTCAAAATTGAAATCTTGTGATTACGAATGGTGTGCTCTTTACCAACGACGCCATCGAACAAATTTTGCCAAGTCTGCTGATCAGCCTTTGTAGCGACTAGTCCAGTCAAGGATTTGCCCAAGCTTTCATGAATGGCATACCCCGTAACATCTGTCCATGCTGAGTTGAGAAAGGTCCAGCAACCATCGGTGTCCGTTTGAAAAATGACTGCCTGCACACTATCGACCACCGTCCGATAGCGCTGCTCACTACGGCTGAGTGCTGCTTCTGTGCGCTTCCGAGCTGTGACGTTTTCAAAGGCAACCCCTACACAGGTATTAGGCAAGGGAAAGGCTTGCAGCGAAAGTATAGTTTCTTGTCTTTGCGGTAGAGGAAAAACAACTTTCTCCAAGGTTTGGGCCTGTTGGGTCCGAATGACTTGCATGAGGAGCGAGACCGGTGGAGCTTGGTGCTCGACAAAATCAGGAAAAATATCCCCCATGTTTTCACCAATTCTTGACTGGAGATCAGTATTCAATAGAAATTCAGAAGCTGGATTGGCGGCCACCAGTTGTAATGACTCGATCGCTTCAAGATTCGGCGCCTGCCACACCAAAAAACCAAGCTGAATATTCTGGATGATATTTTCGTAGAGTTCAATTTTTGCTCTCGCTGCTTCGGCTTGGCGACGGGCTTCTCGCTCCTGAGCGAGGAGAGCATCCTGCTGAAGATTGGCAGCTTCCAATTGGCGAGTCCGTAATGCCACCCGTGCTTCTAGCTCTTGGTTCAGCTGAGAAATTTTTGCTTCTGCTTGTTTGCGGCGAGTAATATCCTGATGCGACCCCACCATTCTTAGAGGCTGTCCATTGTCATCCCATTTGGTTTGGCCCCGCGCCAAAATCCATTGGTAGTGGCCGTCTTTACAGCGCATTCGGTATTCCACTGCATAACGAGGTGTAATTTGTTGCAAATGAGCTTGCACAGTCGCTAGCACCTCTGCTAAATCGTCGGGATGGACCAGTTGTTCCCATCCTTCGAAACTGTTGCTTACTTCATGGTCGGCGTAACCTAGGGTTTGCTTCAACTGAGGTGACAGAAAGGCTTCATTCGTGACAATATTCCAGTCAAAAAGACCATCGCCGGTTCCCTGTAGGGCTAGCTGCCACCGCTCTTCGCTTTTTCTGAGTTCAAGCTGAGCTTGCTGGCGCTGGGTAATATCCCGCATCGCCGCTACGGCCCCCAGTTTCTGACCATCCTGGGCAACAATTGGATCGCCACTCACCAACACGAGACGGGGCGATCCCTGTTTAGGCTTGATTACCATCTCTACATTCTGGATAGATTCCCCTTGTAATGCCCGGTATAAGGGAATCTCCTCTTGAGTGAGGGGGGTGATGCCATCGGCATGATACAGATCGTAGTAATCGGCCCATTGGTCCGCTGGAATCGAGTGAAGCGGCACACCATGCAGCTCTTGCGTGGCACGGTTGAAGAGTGTCAATACTCCTTGGGCATCGCAGGCGACAATACCGTTGGATAGATTGTCAAGCAGCGCTTGTAGGAAGGATTGGTTAGGGTCCCATTCGGCCGGGATCGATGGATTTTCTGGTAGCCCCTGAGACTGCAATGTGCCTACCCAATTGACCTGTTGCTCCTGCTCATTCTCCAGGGGTTTTCCCAGAAACAGAAAAGGTTGGACAATACCGCTGCTGCAACACAAACTCAGGTTGATCGCGAAGGGCTGTGAGGTTTGGCAGGCGGCGGTCCATTGGCTGCGAAAGTGATCTCTCCCCTGAACTGGAACGGCTTGCAAAAAATTCCACCCCAAACTGTTATCTATCGGTCTTCCAGTAATCTGCTGCCAGTGGCTACTGAGAGACGTGATATGCCCATCTCTATCTGCTTGCCATATGACGATGGGCAATATATCCAGTAATCGCTGCTGGCGAGCGGCCAGCAACGCAAGCTGTTGCTGGAGCTGCTCGACCTTCGGTTGCTCGTCACCCCCTGGCACCGGGGATGATTGCTGTGAAGATGGCAGCCACTGAGAACCTGAGGTCATTGTCTGTCCGATATGCTGGTTGATATTCTCCTTGAGAGAGGCCAACTATCGGCGAACTACCCGCATTTTCTGGCCTTAGTCATGATTCTATCCAGAAAAGAGCTATAGGAGCTGCATCAGTTACATTAAGACAACCACGAAACTGTGCTCCACTTCTAGGGCTGCATTCGCACAGCAACAGCGGTAATATTGTCGTGACCATTTTCCTGATTTGCTAGGGCGATGAGTTCGTCTATCCCTTTAGTGAAGTCTGTACGAGCATCCAATAGGTGAACTAAGTGACTATTCAGATGGTTTTCTAGAAAGCTGTGGTCACTCATGCCGTCTGAGCAAAGTAACAGCACTGTATCTTCCGTCACAGCAAAGGTCTGAGCTTGAGGGTGCAGAGATTCTCCAGACCAAGGACCCAGCGCTTTGGTGAGCTGGTGACCATAAGCTTGAGCGTCTACAGAAGAATATCCCTGACGTAAGGCTCGCTGGTAAGCATTATGATCCGTGGTTAACTGTTCCAAACCCCGCTGTCGTGTCAATCGATACAGGCGGCTGTCGCCAATATGTACATATCTGACATGGGAGTTGCTGACTAATGCAACAACCGCAGTAGTTCCCATGCGGGCTGAACCGGAACGGCGCTCTGTTTGGTTCGCTGCAAAAACGGCTTTGTTGGCAGCATTGACGGCTAGTTCTAGGCAAACTTCTGTTGGCAGGTGATGATGCCAGCGGCTGTTCAAGTAGCTGCGTAGGGTCTTCGTCGCCAGTTGACTAGCAACGTCACCCTTGTCCATGCCACCCATGCCATCGCAAAGGATGTAGAGACCCCGATGGTTACCTTCGGGCAGATTGGGCATGGACAAATACTGCTGGTCAATGGAAAAGAAACCTTCGTTGTGGGCGCGATCGCGGCCTACATCCGTGCGGCCTACCGACTCCAAATTTGCCAAGGGGTGAGAAGGAGACAATCCCTGAGTGGGATGCTCTGACCAGTTTTTGAGCGCTTCTTTATATGAAACACTCCCAGTTTTGGGCATATATGCTTGGGGTTCTGTTAAAAGCTGGTTCATATTCCTCATCAATGAAAACTGAGTCAATGACTTCATTGAAATAGAAAATGCCTGACCCTCTCATCCTCCTGTAGCCATAACTGCTCTAGATGTCTATCCCCCCAGAGATGGATATAGCTGGGCCAATATCGATCAAGATGGCGTGCCCTTTCTATACCTAAAGGGAGAGACCCGATCCTATCTTTCAGTTGATGTGTTCGCTTGCTTTGCATCCTAAAGTTGGAAGTGTAGACACTATTCCTATCTATGCGTTCGGAAATCATTCCTACTGTTTGTTTAGCCCTATTACTCGGCGGAGCTGCGACCGTAGTTGCTAGTCCTGACTCTACTGCAGACAGACTACGAGCAGGCGATCGCTGATTTGAACCAAGCCGCCACTTTATATCAAGACCAGGCACAGTCAGCCGACTATCGAAATGCTCGTCGAATGCGAATCTTCGGCGAAGCTCAAGCCGAACGCTTTGACTCCACTAGTTAGGGATGAGTACCAAAACTCCATGGAATCTACAACTAAACCTAACTGGTTAGCAACACTTTTCAGAATTGATGGCTCTGTGGCTGTGATTGTGCTGCCCCGAATCCTCGTCTTTACTGCCTTTACTTTAGTAATTTGTGGTGTAGACTACCTTGGCTATCCCATTTATTTGAAAGAAGTTGGTAATTTGACGACCAACGTGGTTTATAACCTGGTTTTAGGTTTGCTCCTCGTTTTTCGCACCAATACCTCCTATGATCGCTTCTGGGACGGCCGCAAAGCTTGGGGGATAATCGTGGTGAACAGTCGTAACTTAGCCCGTCAGGTTGCTTTGCACTGGCCGACTAAAGCTCCGGCTAGCTCAAAGGATAGGGATGCTCTCCTGAATCTACTCATTGCTTTTTCTCTAGCTACGAAACAGCACCTACGATCAGAACCTATTGATGATCAACTTCAAGCATTGGTGTCCTCTGAACAAGCTCAAAGTTTAGCGGCCGCCAAACATCCGCCGTTGCAAGTTGCGGGTTGGATAGGAGCCCACCTCCAGAAAGCCCTTCAACAAGGCATCATTGATAGCAATCAAGCCTCTAATCTTAATCAGTCTTTGAACCAGATGGTCGAAGGACTCAGCAGTTGTGAGCGGATTAGCACGACGCCGCTACCGATTGCTTATCGCGTTTACTTAAAGCGGCTGATTTTGATCTACTGTGTAGGGCTACCTTTCCGCTGGGTTTCTGAGATCCACGGATGGGCAATACCCATGGTAGCAATTGTTAGTTTTATTCTATTGGGGCTGGAGGAAGTGGGTCGAGAACTCGAAAATCCGTTTGGTCACGATGCCAATGACCTACCCATTAACGACATCTGCCAGACTATTGCTAACAATGTGAACGAAGTTAAAGCGATTGATACCTCTGCTGTCATCACTTCCCCCGCTTCAGATAGCAATTTTGTGACCTCTCCAGTTGATATGTCGTTGGAGGGGGTGTAAAAAAGTTCTGTGCATACCTTACGATCCATGCGTTAAGAAAGCGCCGAACCTATTCCCCTTTTAAGGTTCTGCTTGACCATACAACAACTTTTTAACAACATTTTTATGAATTCCTGATAGACAATATAGAAAATAAGTAGGTTGAACGATGTCTAAAATTCAGGTTGTTATCATTGAAGACCATGATCTCAGCCGTGTAGGTCTAACCGCTGCTCTTCAACATAGTGGTGACGTCGAAGTTCTTGGTTCTGCCCCTAATGGACACCAAGGGCTAGAGATGATTCAGCAATATAAGCCAGATGTAGCCATCTTAGATATTGGTCTGCCAGATATCGATGGCATTGAAGTGACTTTACAACTTAAGCAAGTCCAACAGGAAGATGATTCGCTACACACAAAAGTACTGATGCTAACAGCTAACAGTAGCGATGATGCGGTATTGGCCGCCTTTGCTGCTGGGGCAGATTCATACAGTCTCAAAGAAGTGAGCGTGGAAGACTTGCTCAGTGCCATTCAACTAACCCATGAAGGAAATGCCTGGATCGACCCGAATATTGCTAGAGTTGTCCTCCAGCAGGCTCGGGAGTCTCGTTCGTCCGAGGATACTAGCAGCGCGACTGAGTCGGAAACGACGGTGATTAAGGCAACTAATCCTGAATACCAAGCCATTTTGGAGACAGAGCCGCTTACAGATCGTGAGCTAGAAGTTTTAGAGTTGATTGTAGCGGGCTGTAGTAATGCCGTTATCGCTGATAAGCTCTATATTTCCGTCGGCACCGTCAAGACTCATGTTCGCAGCATTTTAAATAAGCTCTGTGCGGATGATCGGACCCAGGCTGCCGTTCGGGCTTTGCGCTCAGGTTTGGTAAACTAAACTGAGGCCAAGATGCTGCATCTGCCAGTACTGCAACTTAAATGCGCTGCAATTGTGTTATGAGACCAAAATGTAGCTAAATTGGCCGAAGTCAGATATCAAAGAAGAGAAAGCATCATCCGTCGCATTTGGTCCAATTTATCCCTTACCCGCCAAGGAATGGCCATCTTGGCCATTCCTTTAGCCTGTTTTTTGATGACGATTGCTGCTTGGATCGGCACAAGAGAGAGCGAAGAGAATACCTATCGGTGGGTTGTGCATACCCAAAAAGTGTTGCGGACTAGTGATCATCTCTTAAATATCCTCATTAATGCAGAGACTGGCATTCGGGGATATGGATTGACGGAAGAGACTAGATTCTTGGATCCTTACTACCAATCTCTCCCCAAGATTGAACCGATTCTGCAAGATCTAAATCAGCTAGTGCAAGATAATCCTCAACAACGTCAACGGGTGGCTGATTTAAAAACTTTGATCAAGCAAGAGAAAAGTATCTTAGCCAAGACATTGACTCAGATTGAAGATGATCTTCGCTTTGCACCGCAGGCACCCCGACTAGGGGTGCTAGTAGAACAGGGAAAAGACCAGATGGATGCTGTTCGTCTGTCCCTACAAGGCTTTAGGACGGCTGAGCAAGAACTACTCGTTGAGCGCCGGGCTCGTCTGAGTCAGGTTAGAGGGGTCAGCGATATCATACTGGGAATTACGGGGGCGATAAGTCTTCTCGGGTTTGTTGCAGCTCAATCTTTGTATCGCCAGACGGAGAAACAAATACTGAGCCGAGAAGAGGAGTTGGCGGAGACGAATCGAATTTTAGCAGTAGCGAACCTGGCGCTGGCAGACCGGAACCAAGAACTCGATCAATTTACCTATGTGGTCTCTCATGATTTGAAAGCGCCTTTGCGGGCGATCGCAAATCTTTCGGAATGGATTGAAGAAGATTTAGACGATGCGTTAGCTGGCGAAAATCGCCATCAGATGAATTTGCTACGCAAGCGGGTCTATCGTATGGAAGCCCTCATTAACGGGCTCCTTCAGTTTTCGCGAGTGGGTCGTCGCCGATCTACCATAATAGAAACCGTGAATGTCGGTCGGTTGCTGGAAGATGTGATTGATTCCCTATCGCCTCCACCAGACTTTAAGATTAAGTTGCATGGGAAAATGCCGATTTTGCATACGGATATGCTGACGATGCAACAAGTCTTCAGTAATTTGTTAAGCAATGCGATTAAGCATCATCACCGATCGGAGGGTCGGATCGACATAACAGCGACTCAAAAAAACAACTTCTACGAATTTACGGTCAGTGATGACGGCCCTGGTATCGAGGCGACCTATCACGATAAAGTCTTTGAAATCTTTCAAGTTTTAGAGAGTCGCGATAGTACAGAAAATACAGGCATTGGTCTTTCAATCGTCAAAAAAACCATTGAAAGCAAAGGCGGGAAAATTCAATTAGAGTCTGAGCTCAACCAAGGCACAACGTTTCGATTTACCTGGCCCCAAGTGGAGTGATCGCAAACACGATATTTCCGTATTTCTCGTCAGTTTTAGAGGCGATCAATGCTGCGATCGCTTGGCTTCATATTTAGCATCGTAGGTCCCTAGGACCTTGTCCCAAAATGTGAAATAGAGACCATAGTGAAGCGAATATCGATTGTGATGAATGAGGTGGTGGGCTGAACCAATGCACCATCCTCCCCACCAGCGACTGAAGCGTGATTCAGGCACCACTTGTAGGCCAATGTGATTACCCACTGCCCAAATAGTCATCGTCGTCAACAGCGCAATTAAAACCCCGTAGTGCAAAGGAACGACTACAGCAATACAAAGTAAAAACGCCGCTTGCAGTACTGCCTCTAAAGGATCAAAGGCAAAGGAAGTCCAGGGAGTAAGCGTTTTAGATTGATGATGACCTTGGTGGAAGTGCTTGAATAAAAGGGGCAGATGCAACAGCCGATGCATAAAGTAGAAATAGGTGTCTTGAAGGACCAAGATACCGATATAGCTAACGACCACATAGGCTAAATCCTGAAGACTTAACTGGGTATAAACTCGTGTGATTCCCAATTGATAGCAGCCCATGAAGCAGGCTGCACTCAGCGCGAAAAAAATAGCTGACAAGGTAGAAAGCTTAATGTCTTCTGAAATCGCGTGCTGTACTTGCTGTCTATCCCCAAACCAAGAATGCTGAAGCTGCTCCCCCAAAACCAAATGCAACAGCCAATGGGCTCCTCCTGCTGTTACGAAGTAGCGGCCCATGATAATGCCGCAAAAGACAAGCCAATAAACCCAAAAGCTGAGCTGTATGCCTAAGGTATTCAATAAAATCTTTTGCTCCACGAGAAATTGCCGATTATGGCAAAGATGGGTTAATGCAGTGGCCGGAAACCAAGCACTGTAAATGCATAGGGCTGATGGCGACACTTGTATAATATCAGCGCCCCAGACAGATATACTAGTCTCGTTCGCAAAAAGTATCAGTGTTGGCAGAAAGCCTTAGATTGACTTTGCTGAAGTTGGTGAAGTAAAAGTGATTTATGACTAAAGACTATCGCAGTTAAAACCAGAAAGATTGGGCTCGAAAGACAAGGACATCTTAAGGAGCTTTAACCTCATGACTGCTGCCTACTCGTGTCAAATTTTGGCTTGCTCGGCCCGTTTGGACAGCACCCAAACAGCATGGATAGATCCTGGGACCCAACCTACGATTGTCAACAGAATATTAATAAATAACGTTACCCCAATACCTTCGTTCATGAAGATACTAACTGGGGGTAAAAGGATGGCTAAAACAACGTTGAGAAGACTCATGATTTTGTCTAGTGAATGACTACTTGATATGAAGCTTTTGTCTCCATCATTATTTAGCTAAAGCCCCTTGGCATACATCTACCTTGGGACTGACTTCTCGCTATATTGTCACTGCGTTTACGGATGCTGGTGTATTTGCTGAATTACCATTATTCATCGTTTCAGAAAATGACTATTTCTTTCGGACGAGCCCTCCACAGCTTTTTTGATCCTCAAGATAGATGTAGGGTGTGCCTACTCCACCTTAAGCTTGCGATCACACCCTGCACGCTCATTCCTGAGTATTGCTGTTAAGAACAAGGAACAAAGCTTATGCTAGCTCGATATGATACAAAAAATGTGCTGATCGGATCGGCGCTGACGGTTCTGGCCACAGCCTTAAGTTTATTGGTCGTTGACATTGTCTTTCCGGGAATTGATCTTTCTACATTCCCAGCTGCCCTAGTGGGTGGCGGCGCCATTGGTATTGTAAATGCTGTTATTAAGCCTGTTATTTCCCTTTTATCTTTACCCCTTACTTTCCTCAGCTTAGGTGCGTTCTCCCTAATCGTGAACGGCTTTTGTCTATGGTTGGCATCCTTGCTCGTACCTGGGTTTAAGGTAGCTGGTCCGTTGGCCTTTATTCTGGCGCCTATCCTCCTTTCTTTCGTCAACACATTACTGGGCAAGTACTTTGCTGGTAAATTCCCTGAATATATTTCAGAAGAGAAGTAACTTACATTGCTTAGCCTCTTTATATAGATCCCTGCGAGAACTTATATGATCAGTCCAAAGCAAACTTGGAGACTTCTCAAGGCAACGTTCAAGGAATGGAGTGAAGACAAATCCTCCCGTTTAGCAGCGGCCTTAGCCTACTACACTGTGTTTTCTCTAGCGCCGTTGCTAATGATTGTGATTATCGTCATCAGCTTCATTTTTGGAGATGAGTCTAAGTCCGTTGTGATTGATCAGTTCCAATCCCTTGTGGGTCAAGAAGGGGCTAAAACGATCCAAACTGCGATTGAGAATACTAACAAATCCCAAGGCGGAGGTACCATTGCCTCAGTGTTCAGCATTCTGGCGCTGATCTTTGGTGCATCTGGGGTATTCACACAGCTCCAAGGCGCTTTGAACACCGTGTGGGAAGTTGAAGCAAAACCCGGTAAAGGCATCTGGGGGTTTCTGCGCCAACGGTTTCTATCTTTTGGCATGATTCTCGGGATTTGCTTCATCTTGATGGTTTCCCTGGTGGTCAGTGCTGGGTTAGCAGGCTTCAGCGCCTATCTCAATCGTTTGGTTCCTGGTCTCGGACCGATTGGGCAAATTCTGAATTTGGCTATTTCCTTTGGCGTCATTACACTACTTTTCGCCATGATTTACAGGTATCTGCCAGATGTCAAAATCACTTGGAAGGATGTCTGGATTGGATCAGTGATCACGGCATTGTTGTTTGTCATTGGTAAGTTTGCTTTGGGAGTGTACATTGGCAATGGTAGTGTGGGCTCCACCTATGGGGCTGCAGGTTCTATAATTGTCTTACTGGTCTGGATTTATTACTCTGCCCAAATTCTCTTTTTTGGGGCTGAGTTTACACAAGTCTACGCGAAGAAGTATGGATCTCGAATTGTTGCGGATAAACATGCTGTACCGCTGACGGACGAAGCAAAGGCCAAGCAAGGCATTAGTAAAACACCCCCAGACTCTGATTACGATCAGCAAAATCGCCGATATTAGATAGTTTGGACCTAGAAAATAATAGGCCATTAAATCTTACCGAAAGCCAAGACCACATTAGTGGTCTTTTTTAGTTTGGGGGTATCGAGCTAGTTAGAGACGAACAAAACCAGACTAAGGATAGAGCCTATCTGCGTCCCCAGATAGATGAAGACGAGTGAGCGTCCTCCATATAGTGAATAGTGAATTTGTCCTTCTAACTAGCTCCCTCATTATGAATACTCCCCTCTCTGGCAAGCCTGTCTCCTATTGGATTGACTCGTCTAGTTCCACTGCGTTTGATACCTTTAATCAATCCGTTACCGTGGACGTTGCGATTGTCGGGGGTGGCATCGCGGGATTGACGACAGCTCTGCTGCTAAAACAAGCGGGTAAAACCGTAGCTGTCATTGAAGCTGAACAGGTTGCAACTAAGGCAAGTGGGCATACCACTGCCAAAATCACCACGCTGCATAAATTAATCTACGCTGACCTGATCAAAGATATGGGCGAAGACAAGGCCCGCATTTATGCTGAATCCAATCAAGCCGCTCTAGAGAAAATAGTCAGCCTGATTGAGACAGAACAGATCGACTGCGATTTCAGCCGCCAAGATGCTTATACCTTCGCCGAATCAGCAGACCAACTAGATACCATCAAAGATGAGGTGAAAGCTGCGTCTGAATTGGGACTTCCCGCTTCGTTTGTTCAGCAGACCAATTTACCGTTTCCGATCGCCGGGGCCATCAAGTTTGAAAATCAAGCACAATTCCATGTGCGTAAATATTTGCTCCACCTAGCCAACAAAATTGCAGGTGAGGGTAGCTATGTATTCGAGAATACCCGAGTCCAAACAGCCTCCGAGGGTGACCCTTGCCAAGTCTCTACAACAAGAGGCAAGATTCAAGCCCGCGATGTTGTCGTCACGACCAATCTCCCTATTCTGGATCAAGGTCTCTTTTTTGCGAAGACCTTTCCCAAACGGTCTTATATTGTCGGGGCTAAAATCAGTGCAGACCGAGCCCCCACCGGCATGTTTATAGGGATTGGTGATCAGTATCGGTCTATTCGCACTACACCCTTTGGCGAGGATCTATTGCTGCTTATTGGAGGCGAAGGCCATAAAGTGGGTAGCCGCTCGGATACTGAGACCGCCTATCAGGCCCTAGAAAACTACGGTCGAGAGCGGTTCAACATTGAAACCTTTGATTATCGTTGGTCTAGCCAGGATGTCGTCTCTTTCGACAATTTACCCTATGTGGGTAAGCTGACTCCCATCAATAACCATATTTATGTGGCCACGGGCTTTAGCTTATGGGGGATGACCAATAGTATGGTTGCAGGCATGGTGCTGACGGATACAATTTTAGGACGTCCAAATCCTTGGGCTAGTCTTTACGATGCTACTAGAGCAACGCCCTTTCTCACCAAAACGTCCATGCAAGAAAATCTCGATGTGGGCAGACATTGGCTAGGCGATCGCCTCAAAGCTCTGCAAAAATCTTCCCTTGCAGAGGTCAGCAATGGCGAAGGGGCGTTACTTACCGTTGATGGCAAGCAAGTTGCGGTCTATCGAAATCCTGAAGGTAAATTAGAGATTGTCTCGGCGACCTGTCCCCATTTGGGATGTATTGTCAACTGGAACAGTGCCGAAAAAAGTTGGGATTGTCCCTGTCACGGAGGGCGGTTTACATCTGCGGGCAAGGTCCTTTGTGGACCTGCTGTGAACGATCTAGAACAGAACCCACTCAATGACTGAGGGGCCGTTTTTCTTTGCTTTAGCTCGTGCGGATAGGTTTTCCAGTTATTCCAAGTCTAAAGCTGCCACTGAACAAACCTAACTAAGCTGCCCATTAATCGATGGCGCCACCAGGAACGTTGCTTCCAATCTTTGAGGCTCATGTTCTGACTATGGATAAATGCTTGCTCAAACACTTGTTCAACTAGTCTCTGAAGGGTCGGATCAGCCGTCGAAATATCTAGTTCCTCATTGTGGAAGAAACTGCGAGGGTCAAAGTTAGCACTGCCAATATTGACCCACTGGTCATCAATGAGGAGCATTTTGGCATGGGTCATGTTGGGAAGATACTCGTAGATTTCGACTCCCCCTTTCAGCAAGTCACCGTATAGCTCGTAAGCAGCGTAATAAACGTATTTTTTATCAATGTTTTCCAGGCTTGTGGTCAAGATGCGGACATCAACCCCCGCTTGTTTTGCTTCGATTAGTAGTTCTTGCGAGTTTTGATCAGGGATAAAATATGGGCTAGCCAGCCAAATCCGCTTTCTGGCAGCTACTATCGTGTTCTCTTTCAAGGCCCGGATAGGAGAAAAACGATAGGTAGGGTTATTCCCTGGTGTGACTAGAATTAAGGCTTGCTCCTGATGGGGGTTTGACCTAAAGGTCTCCGCTCTGAGATTGGCTTCACCGCCACTGTAGGTCCAGTGCTGGACAAACAACCCCTCTAGAATAGGGACAATTTCTCCCTCCAGACGAGCTTCGATATCTAGCCAAGGCGATGTCTGGCCCTCACCATCCCAATCATCAGAAATACCTGCACCGCCAATGAACCCGACTTGTCCATCTATCAACAAGAGCTTGCGGTGGGTACGACCTGCATAATTGGAAGGAGCCCGCCAATCAAAGGGGTTGAAAAAGGCAATCTGTACACCCGCAGCTTTGAGTCTTTGCCAATATCTTTTGGAAAGACCCTTGGTGCCATACGTATCGATCATCAGTTGGACTTCTACCCCGGCGGCGGCGCGCTCTGATACTGCGGCGGCGAAATCATTGGCCCGCCGTCCCGGTGTCATGAAAAAAGTTTCAAAGTGAATAGTGTGTTGCGCCGCCTGAATGGCCTTGATGCGGGCGGCTTGAATTTGGTCGGGTTGGGCCCAAAACTGAGTGATGGTCCCGTGGGTCATGAGCGAGGTAGATAAGCTGGCAAGGATGGTCGAGAATCTGGGTTCTGCAGGGCTAGGACCATCTTTGACTCGATATTTAACGGGGGCTCGAAATGCACCGCGAATGTACAAGCTAACTAAGATCAGGATGGTTAGTCCTAGCAATAGCCAACACAGCGATCGCAAAATCAAAAATAACGTCGACATGTAGTGCCTATCTCACTCTGTCAACTGTATCAGTCTGTACTCACGGATACAGCAAATACATCCGTATACTTTTATCGCAGATCGTACCGGACTTAACCTAGGATACGAAGAACACCAAACAACATGACGACTAAATAGACGATATAAATTAATATCAACGCGACCACTTCCTTGAGTTCGAAGCTATAGCTTGGTTTGCCCCATTGAATGAACCCAGCGTAGAACGCTCCTAAGGTAATCACGAATACTAAATTCACAGTAAACAATTGCAGGTCTTTGATTGGCAAAGACACCATCGCTAAGGGAAACAAAGCCAGGGTCATCGTGACGCTATTGTCTGCAATCACACCAGTTGTTGCAGCGGTAATCTGTCCACTTTTGGCGATGCTCCATGTGGCAAACACCTCTGGGGCAATACTCAAGGTTGAGGTGATAAACAACCCCCCCAGTACCTGAGAAATCTTGAGAATTCCAACGATTTTTTCGGTTGCTGTAACGGTCAGATAGGCACCTGCTGCCAAAACGACAACCCCCAAGATAGCGGCGATGAGTTCTTGGCGCTGCCAACGAACAGGCTGACGCTGTTGCCGTTTCCGCAGAATAGCCTGACCCAAGTAGACAACATAAACCAGTAACATGATCCAGCCATCAATGGGCTGCAAACCTCGCCAGGGCTTTGGCAACAAGAGGAGGGTAGCCAACAGGCAAATACCTAGATAAGGAATGGCTTGAACTGTCAGAGCCTCGGATTTGAGTTGCAGCACCTTCTGCTTAGAAAACTGCTTTGACGGGGATTGGTCGGTGGGATGAGTCCGAGAAGCAACGTAAGCAACACCGACAATGACAGGTACCGAGATAATATTGCTGCCGAGAAGATTGCCCAACCCGATTTCAGATAACCCTTGCACGGCGCTGGCTGTGTTCGTACCAATCTCAGGACTGGCCGTTGCCAAGGCGACAAAAGCAGCACCTGCTGCTTCATTCAGACCCCACTGTTGTCTCAGTTTTTGCAAAGGGCTTGCTAGTTGGTTTGCCCCCCAATGGGCGGCCCAGACTGCAGCCAGCAGCATGAGTACCCAGAACAATAAACGCATGTTGGCAAAAAGAAGAACTGTTTTTACAATGCCTATTTCAATGGAGAATGCCTATGATAGAGCGTTTTCACCTTGAATGATCAGTACTGAACAAGGCGCATGGTGCAAGACATGATTGCTGACACTCCCCAGCAGCAGCTCTGTTAAGCCGGAGTGCCCCTGGCGTCCTACAACAATCAAATCGATTTGCCACTCTCTGGCGCGATCGCAAATCTGGTGACCTGGCTCTTCTAGAATAACCTCATAAGTAGCTATGATTCCCTGTTGGGCCGCATTTTGGCAGTAATCTTGTAACCATTGAGTCGCTTTTTCAATCTGAGCTTCCCAAGTTTTTTGTGCCACTTGAAACTCGACAGCAGACGGAGTCAGGTAACCCACATCCAAGGGCGATCCTACTCCCGAAGCTACAGATGGACCCATGGGGTCCATCTCTGCCTCTACGCAGTGCAGTAACTTCAGTTCAGCCTGGTGCAGTTGGGCTGCTTCTAAGGCCTGCTCAAAGACAATTGATCTTGAAGGCAAGGCATCAATTGCTGCCAAAATCCGGTTGTAGCTCAAGACAATTCCTCCAATCTAGCAAGAACAAACGTCTGCTGAAATTTAGCAATGCAGCAAATTTTTAGCCGACAGTACGTACTTCTTTGACGATTGGCCCTGCTAGTATCCTAATGAATTAAAACAAGCTGGGGAAGGAATAGCCAAGTCCCAGAAATATACCCACATCGGTTCCATCTAGAATGCCAATGTTGACCCCAGAGGTGACGGTGAGCCGCTCAGACAAGGGCATATCTATTCCCCCACTAATGACAGGACCAAAATCACCGTTTGTACTCAAGGCTGGACCCCCTCCAAAATAGGGGGCAATACTAACACCTGTGTCGCCCACTGCGATAGGGGCGAGATCAAATGTCAGCGGCAACAGGAAAGTAGCATCTTCATTAAAATCCGTAGTCACGGCGGGCCGGGCAGAGAAATATCGGGTCAGTCCTACTTTGCTGTAGACGAACAATCCCGAGTCACCTAAAGATGTATCGCCACCGACACCAAAGTTTGCTCCTACGCCGATATAGCTTGCGCCTGAGCGAGTAGACCGACCTGGGTCAACTTCATCAGGAATAACTTCCTCAGCCTCAGGAAATTGTTCTTCTGTCGAGGCCTGAGCAAGGGTTCCTGGATCAGGGGTCTGAATCGATTGAGGCTGCTGGCGTAGAGTCGTAGCATCTTGCTTTGTGGCCAAGGGTGGTAATTCGGCAGTGGAGACAGTTGGGATTTGGCTCTTGACGCTTGGCCCCGGCACAGTTTCGACAGTATCTGTCTCAATTTGGTTGACGTCAGAATGCTTATCTGTAGATAGCTGAGAGGGTTCGTTTAAGCGCTCAGCTAAAAGCTGCGATGTTGGTGTAACAGTAAATTTGGCCTCTGTAATTGCTTCATTGTTATAGACAAGATTGGGTTCTACTAGAGTATTGGTCTGACTATCAATATCTAATGCAGATTGCTGAGGTGAAACATAATTCTCTGAAATCCTAGTTTCACCTGTATTAATTGTATGGGTAGGGAAACTAGGCGCTTTTTGAGCTGTAGAAGCTTGAGCAGTCACCGCAGTCATTGCTGATAGGGCAATACCAGTCATTGCTGAAAGCGTTAGAAGCGAGAATTTATCTTTCATATTTACGTCTCAAAGTATAGGGGATACAGTCTAAACTAGCTAACAAAGACTCACAAAGAAGTGATATGTTTACTTCGAAGGCAGTGATTACTTTTTAACTAGCATCGATGATTTATAAACTATGATCTTACGAATCTACTGATTGTATATTCGTCTACACAAAGACGGAATAATTAGGTTAAAGATATCTATCTGAAGGCACATTTCCGATAAGTTTATGAACAGCGAATAAATAGTGAAATGATCAAGCTACTGGCTCAGTATATCCTTGGATATTTTCTAGTTCGAATTGGCGCAAGATTTGAGTGGCTTGTCGAATGAGTACTTCAGGTCCTTTGGTGATGATTAGGTATTTGCCGTTATTCAGACGATTACGGTAAGCGATCGCATCTCCACTAGCAGTCGTCCAGCCAAAGCCACCGCCGGAGAATAGCGCTCCCAACGCACCAGCTCCAGCCCCTAATAATCCACCCACGAAGTGATTCACCAAATCGTTACTCCAGGTGAGTACATTGAGTTGGGTGATGGCATCAAACACAAAGCCCGCAGCAAAACCAAAGGGAATCAATTGCTTAGCCAGCCGACGTGACCATTTCTGAGCTTGCTGATCAGGATTGATCAGACCAAACTCATCAGCGCTCTTATACCCACGACCCAAAATTGTAATCTGAGACATGGGTAACTGTTCTTTTTCCAGGGCCGTGTAGGCAGCCTCAACTTCCATACGGTTAGGGAGTACAGCTATTAGATAATTCATCGGCAACCCTCAGTCATTCTAGATTCTACCGTTAAGCTAGCGAAGGGTTCAGAGACTTGACCTCTATCGTTAGTCTGTTTGTAGGCAACATAGCATCTAGCTTGATGACAAATGACGACTTTTGGAGATATTGTTTTCGTTAAAGACAATGCTGAAAGCTCTCTCTAGTAGATGATCTGGGAGCCTACTCAATTCGGTACTGTTTTAGTGTATTCGCGAGCGCGCACTATTCCTTTCAGTAGATAGCTAAAGAATTCAGTCTGCCATATCTTATGGGGAAATCAGGATTTAAAACCAAAGAGATCAATGTTGCTTTTTTTCTCAGTCCTTGCTCAGGGTTTGTTGTAAATGTGCATCAATTGATTAATTGCGGGGGCGTACAATTTTAGTCCTGGTAATAGCTATTTTTGGTTGTTAATGCATCAAGATCATTTTTGCGATTTTGCTTTATAAAGAGCTGCGAATCTATTCACAACTTGGAGTTGTATGATTTTATTGACTTTAAGCAACTTCATTTTTTAGCGTTGGCTCACAAAGAATCCTTTTTATCTAAAATTTTACTCAACGAGGGCGCATGAATACCAAAGAAAAACTAAGAGTTGTACTAGCTGGGTCTATGATTTCAATTGGCATCCTGCACTTTGCCGTCTCGGCTCCCTTTGTCAAGATCATGCCGTCCTACTTGCCTTACCCGCTAGAGTTGGTCTACATCAGCGGCTTTTTTGAGATTTTAGGGGGGATTGGACTCCTTCTGCCTCCGGTTAGCCAAGCTGCTGCCTGGGGACTCATCCTCCTGTTTATTGCCGTTTTTCCGGCCAATATTAATATGGCAGTGAATAATATCGATCTGTCTGGCATCCCAGATTCCTCATTTCTGCGGTAGGCACGGTTACCGTTGCAGGCTGTCCTAATTGCTTGGGCTTGGCGGTATACTAAGCCGACTGATGCCGATGAACAAGTCTCTCTTTTGCCCCGTAATGCTAGCGATTGAATTCTGTCTATAGACAGAGGTAATCAAAATCTGAACTTCCTAGGATAGAACAGCGAATTTATTAATTCGGGTTAACGAATAAGAGGACATTTCCGTAATGGGCAACGTCAGCAAAGCACAAGCTACAGATATGAATGGAGCGACTGCTGGTCATGTAGAACCGATGCCAGAGCATAACAACATTGATGAAATTGCTGCGAATGCAGGGGTTGAAATGTCAGAGGGAGAACCTCTGCATACAAAAGAAATTTTGGAGAACCGAGACGAGCAGCGCTGGCAACTCGATCCAGACTCTGCCCCAACCGAACAGTAATCCGTCAGTCTGCACTGAGCGATAGCTGGACGAACCGAACTAGTTGTGGCCGTTGTCATAGCAACTAGAGTTCGGTTCTGTCGTCACATGGCGGTAAGAGGCTCTAACCCAGCAATAAAAATGGGGCGCTCTTATTTCGAAGCAGCATCTAAGCTAAACAGGAAAGGAATACTGGATTGTCCTGTTCCACCGCTCACTAAAACCTCTGGCATTTGGGAGCCGCCATCTCTCCAGGCTTGAATGGCTTCCTTTTGTAACACTAATTCACCACCCTGAGCTTTTAGGGTTTCAGCCAGTAATCTCTGGGCTTCTGCTTTTCCTGTTGCGCGGTTGATATCGGCCTGTGCCTCTTGCTCAGCTTCTTGGGCAACATAAATCGCTCTCTTGGCTCGTTGCTCAGCGATTTGCTTATCTTCGACCGATCTAGCAAATTCAGGTGAAAACTCTAAATCGATGACACTGGTATCTAGAACAAGGATGCCGTATTTTTCTAGCCGCGTTCCCAACACATCATCAAAATCTTGCTTCAGTTCAGTTCTCCTAGTAATTGCTTCTTCAACCGTCTTTCTAGACGCAGCAATTTTGAAGGATTCTTGGGTCTGCGGCGCGATGATTTTGGAAACGATATTGGCCAAAGTCCCCTGCGTTCTCCGAATCTCTACCACTTTCAACGGATCAAGGCGAAAATTGATGGCAAAACGAGCATTCAGATCTTGCAGGTCTTTGGTCGAGCTTTGGGCTGGAACTTCGAATTTCTGTACGGTGAGATCGTAGACATCTACCCCTGAAATGAGAGGAGGTTTAACATGAATCCCTTCTAGAAACGCTACGTCTCTTGCCTTGCCCAAAATACTAACAACTCCGGCTTGACCCGGATTAATCACAAAGACACTACTCAAGCCTAGTGTCAAAACGACCAATGCCAAGCTGATCAGTGGGACCAAAGAATTACTGAAAATAGTTTGCTTACTCAATATGGACTCTCACGAAGATGATCAATTGCGGCTATCGTTTTAAGTATAGCCATCCTCGTTGCACTCAGTAGCTTTGAACGGTTAGTACGGAGACATTAGCAATCGCTGATCGGGAAATCAATGCTGGTGTAGCTTGAGATGCTGCCGATAGTAGCGCTTCTTAGGGAGAAAAATATACATTGCCTTTCTTAGCCTATGCTTAACCTGATTGCGTCAGAATCGAAGCGCATCGTTGAGCAACTTTTGCATGACTTGGATTGATTTTTGTTTACGGCTGACCGTTGCTCTGATTTTGGGAAGTGCTATTGGCATAGAGCGGCAATGGCGACAGACCCGAGCTGTGTTGAAAACCAATGTCTTAGTTTGTATCGGCTCATCAATGTTCGTGATGATGTCGTTGATGCATGCTCAGGACTCTAGCCCTACGCGCGTTGCTGCCCAAATTGTGTCTGGGGTTGGCTTCCTAGGGGGTGGGGTTATTTTGAGGGAAGGAACTAGTGTACGAGGGTTGAACACCGCTGCAACCCTCTGGTGTTCTGCATCGATTGGTACCTTGGTCGGTAATGGTTTTTTGTTCCCAGCCTATATTGGAGCAGCGGCAGTGGTGCTGACGAACTTGGTTATGCGACCGCTAGTGGAACAAATTAAATTTCGACCTAAAAAACCCGGAAAATCTTCGAGCATTTATCGATTTGTGCTGATTTGCGAACAGTACGAAGAGAAAGGGATCCGCAGTATTTTGCTGAATTCCATTAACACGGAAGATATGATGATCAATGCTTGGCGAATGGAAAGCCTAGAATCGTTAGGAAAACCTAGTCAGGTTGTTCTAGAAATTGAGCTAATGACAACCCAACGGAATGATCAGCTCCTTGACGATTTAAGTGACCATCTTCAGGATAAATCTAAAACTCAGCAAATTCGCTGGGAGCTGGTTTCAGATACCATTGGCGGTATTGCCTTGCCGAAGAAGTAAGTTTCACGTCTAAGTTTTGGCAGACTATTCAGATGTGCTAGGTCAACGACGGGGATATACGAATCCGATTCGTCATACAAACTAGAACTTTCATCTGTTGAGAGTAATTGATATTCTCTACAAACCTTGAAGATTAACTCTTTGGACATGAAATGTCTCAGACATGGCGTTCTGAGTCTAAAATTCTTTTATTTCGCCCAGTACATTCCATTCTGGCAGCCAATAAGTTAGAATTCAGGCTTTGTGGTTATCTTGGTTAAGTCAAGAATAACACTAGGTTAATTTTTGATGGGGGATGTCGATAACATGAAAACTAGTTCTAGGACTATGATTCTTGCTTCTGCGTTTGTAGTCTTTGGTTTAGTAGGGCCGTTGACATTTTGGTTAAGTGAGCAAAGCAGTCAAGCCTCTTCCAGCTGTACACCTGCACAAAAGTCAATCGACAACTCAGCAGTATTGCCTCCTAGAGAACATCTTTAGATTGAAAAAGTCAGATCCAGTCTAGGTTTGACTGCTGACTGGTTGGCAAGAACGCTTTCAGACTCACATGTGGTCTGGGACAACGCAGGCATGTTGCAAGCGGTTGCGCATTGCTAGCCGCGATCGCACAATTACCTGCGGATCTTCATAAAGTTGAAAGGCCCAGTTAGCCCCAAATAGGAGCGTATCTAGTTCGTAGGCAAGCTGGGTTACGTCAATATTCATCTGAATTTCCCCTGTCTCTTGGGCTTTGGCAATCAAACGAGCAAAGGTCTGCTGTCGTTCGGCCATAATTACAGCTAGGCGATCGCGAATTAATCCTGGGCGGCTATTAAATTCCGTAGAGGTTGCTGCAAAAAAACATCCACCGCGAAAGAGCTGCCGTTCGGTATAGTGCAGCCATGCTTCGCAGAGAGACCAGAGTCGAGGTAATCCTTGGCTCGAACGCAAGGCGGGTCGCACCACTTCTCGGAGAACCAGCGTTCTAGCGGCCTCAATCACGGCTAACTGCAGCGCTTCCTTGGACCCGAAATGGGCAAACAAACCGCTTTTACTCATTTGGAGGTCTTTAGCGAGTCCACCAATCGATAGCCCGGATAAGCCATCCACTGAGGCTAAATCCATCGCCGATTGCAAAATGGCTCTCCGAGTCTGCTCACCTTGGGTTTTGCGATGATGAAAGGTGGGAGCATTCAAAATACAGCCCTATTGAATAACGTCTGAAACGGGATTGATTATAACAGGGGAGCGAGTGGCGGTAGCCGTCGCCTACTGTCTACAGCACCATTACAGCTAAAGCGGTAGGATAATAATAAACGTTGTTCCTTCCCCCTTTTGACTCTGAATCTCAATCGTTCCTTGCAAGGATTGGGTGACGATGTTGTAAACAATATTTAAACCCAGCCCCGTCCCTCCCTGATGACGGGCTGTCGTAAAGAAAGGCTCGTAGACCTTGTCAAGATGTTCTGGGGAGATACCACAACCGTTATCGCTGTATTGCAGGATTACTTGATTGTCTTGCTGGGTTAGATGTAACTGTAGTTGCCCCGATTCACCCGATTGATAGGCATGTTTGATGGAATTCGCGACTAGGTTTGTCACCACTTGCGCAAAAATGCCTGGGTTATTGGTGAGGGAAATGGAGTTGTCTCCTGTCAAACTCAGTTGATGTCCTGAGCGTTTGACTTGAGGGTGGAGGCTAGTCACCACTTCTTGCAAGTAGGTCATCAGGTTAAATGTGCGCCGTTCTTGGTGGGTTTGGTCAACGGCAACCTGCTTGAAACTTTGGACTAGATCACCGGCTCGTCCTAGATTGCTACTAATTAGATTTGAGCATTTTTGGGCCACATCTGTGTAGCGAGTCAGCACCGACCGCTTGAGCTGACCGGAGGTCATGGCCTGCAAAAAGATATTTGTTTCATCAGCTAAGGTGGAAGCAACAGTAATACTGGTGCCGATGGGTGTATTGATTTCGTGGGCCACACCCGCCACTAGGTTGCCCAAAGCAGCCATTTTTTCTGCTTCTACTAAACTTTTTTGAGCTGCTTGCAGGGTGTCAATGACGTTAGAGAGTTCCTGAGTGCGTGTTTGTACCCGCTGCTCAAGTTTGGTATTAAGTTGATGGAGTTCTGCTTCTGCGGCTTTGCGATCGCTAATATCCCTGACTCGCACAAAGTTATATTCTTCCCCTTCAAACCCTAAGAAATTGACGACCACTTCTACTGGCAATAGCTGCCCATCTTTAGTCTGATGCTCGGACTCTAGACTAAAACTGTTCTGTTCTCTAACAGCTTGCCAATGTGGTTCCCAAAATTCGGGCGAAATAGAGGGGTTGATGTCAAATACGGACATTAGCATCAACTCTTCTATAGAATAGCCATGCATCTTGCTAGCCGCATGGTTGGCATAGGCAAAGCCACCATCTGGTTTAATCCAGAAAATGCAATCCGCAGCATTGTCCACAGAATATTGGGTGAACAGTAAGGATTTCTCGGCTTGTTTGCGATTACTAATGTCTTGAGCTTGGGCAAAGATAAATCCTTGACCGTCATACTCCAAGTAACTACTATTGATCTCGACTGGAAAAAGGCGGTGGTTTTTAGCTCGATGGTAGGATTCAAACTGTTGGTAAGACTTTTTCTGTAAGGATTGCCAATACTCAGACCAAGCATCAGCCTGAAAGTTGGGATCAATATCCCAGACATATTTTGATTGCAGTTCATCAAGGGTATAGCCTAGAGTTTTGCAAGCTGTCTCATTGGCATCTAGGAACTGACCCGTCTCATTGAGCCAGAAAAAGCTGGTGGCAGAATTCTCAACTGCAAATCGAGTTAAGCTCAGGGCTTTTTCTGTGGCTTTGCGATCGCTAATATCTTGAATAATTCCCAAGCTGTAGACTGCTTGGCCTCCCTGCAATTTGACTAGATATACCGTGGTCTCAGACCAAAAGTAGGTGCCATCTTTGCGGATATATCGTTTTTCTAAGGTAAAGCTCTCGACCTGTCTGGTATACAGTTGCTGGATTGCCTGCTTGGAATCCGCAACATCTTCTGGATGGGTGACTGCTGCAATTGTCATTTCTGCGAGTTCTGATCGGGTATAGCCTGTCATTTCGCAAAAAAGCGTATTCACCCGAATCAATTTCCCCGTTTGCATATCCGTTTCGGCAAAACCGACAGCAGCTTGTTCAAAGGCGGCTCTAGACCGAGCTTCACTCAGTTCTAGGGCGGCGATTGCGTGTTGGCGATCGCTAATATCACGACAAATACAAATCAACTTGCCATCATCCAGCAAGAATAGACTCACCTCTTCGACAAAGGTACTGCCATCTTTGCGAGTAGCGGTTGCTTCGCCTAACCAGCATTGATCCTGGACCAGTTTTGCAAAAGCAGTTTCGCCCAGGCGCTGAACTTCATCTGGGGAGTAAAGTATTTCCCAACTTTCTCCCATCAATTCTTCAGGTTCATAACCAAATAGCGATACATGAGACTGATTCAAATAGACATATTTGCCCTCTTCTAAAATAGCCATGCTATCTACGGAAGAGTCGATGATCCGAGATCTAAGAGCAAGGTTTTCATAAAGTTGGGCATTCTTGAGGGAGATAGCGGCTTGGGTGCAGAGAAAGTTGAGGACGGTGATCCGATCTTGAGTAAATACCCCCGATGTCGATTGATTCTGTAAATACAGCAGACCACTCAGATCGCCTTGGTGCAGAATGGGTAAACACAGGACGCTGCGCGGTTGGTGCTGCTGAAGGTAATCATCAATAATCGGTAAAACGGTATCCAGGTCATCAAACACCAGAATTTCTTTAGTATTTTTGACGTAGTGAATCAGTTGCATGGGTAGGTTTGAGTGACCTGAGAGCGGTACTGCAGAAAGTTGCGTAGTTTCAGGGGTAGCAGTGGCTCTGACATGCCAGGATCCATCTATTTCTGGTAGTAGAAAGACTAAGCTATCTGCCCCAGAATTTTGCAGCATCATCTGGGTGAGCTTTTCTAGTAATTCATCGTGTTGAAGACTTTCTGTGAGGGCTTGAGCACTTTTGAAAACGGTAGCTAAATCGAGGGCTGTATTAATGCTGGTGTGGCTCGAAGATACTGAGCCTGGAGAATGAATCGATAGATGGGAAGCAGTAAGACTGGCTAGGGTATTTAGAAGGTTCAAAGATGGGGTCGTCTGTTGGAGAATGGGTTGAAGTAACTGGGGATAGCGCTGCTCTAGATCATCGGTTTTGGCTATGGCTCCCCAGCGAGCGTAGCAACCGTAGGCTTCTTGTAGATAAACTGCAGCAACTTTCTCTCTCCCCCAATCGAGATAAAACTTAGCGGCGAGTTCGTTGCCTAGGGCTTCTTCGTAGAGATACTCCTGGTCTTTAGCCTGAGCAATGGCTTCGTCGTAGCACTCCATAGCAATGGCTCGCTGGCGATTGAGTCGGGCTTTCTCAGCTTGGATCAGCAGACATTTGTGATGAATATTTTCGGGACAATCCTGAGACCAACGTTCTAGCTTGCACTCTAGTTCCTGAATGGATTGCCAATGCTGGCTCTCTGCTATTTCAGCATCTTCTTGTTCAATCAAAGCGAGATGCATTAAAGCCACGTAAAATACACTGGACGGAACCTTGGCATGGGAAGCTACAGTCTGTTCAATCAAGCTGAGCTTGGGAATCCATTCAGCATAGGTATCCTGCTGCTGAAATAAATAGGCATGACGAATCTTTACGGAGTAGAGCCACACTAAATGATAAGGAGAAGCATGATATTTCTGCCTATAGTCAGCTTCACTAAATGTCTCGTCATCAAAGCTCAATAAACTATCCGTTAAACCCAATAGGTGCCGAATGGGTTGCACAACACCTGCAACAAAAACATCTCGGTTGGCAAAACTTTTGATCTGATACAAGAAGTCAGCCTGAGTCTGTGTAATTTCAGAAAGGTGTTCTAAGTTGAGCCCTGCTGTTAGGTAATCAGATCCACTTTGCATGATCACGAAACTAACCGTTAACCAGTTTCCAGCCTGCATTCCAAAGGAGTAAGCGGCTTCGTAATAGGGAGTGGCCTCTCTGAGGGGTCGGCTCCAGCTATGCACATCGGCAGCGAATAGAAAATTTGTCATGCCCCGAACATCGGCATTATTGAATAATTCGCATAATTGCACCGCCATTTGTCCAAATTGATGAGCGATCTTGGCCTGATTGCGTAACGCATTCGCTAGCATTCCATAACCAACGTAGCCAAAGGGAGACATCTCACTGTTGCCATACCGCAACGATAGAGTCGTCATTTTTGCGAGGGCTAAAAAGGCCAGGATGGGCTGTCCATCCAACCAAGCCGCATAGAAAAGAATTTGCAGAATTCGTAGTGTTTCAATACTATTTAGGTCGTCCATCTGCGGTAATTGCAGAATCGCATCAACACTCTGTTGGGATAAAAACCGCTCGACCGTTGCAATCTCAGTATCCAGGGCAGCTTGAATTAAGTCGGGAGTATCAGGGAGGGTCAAGCCGAGCAATTGAAGACTTTGATGCTGAACGGCGATCGCCTCAGTGTTTCGCCCTTGCAGTTGGTACTGGGTCATTTTCACCCGATAGATGGCGGCTTGGTCAAGGGCTGTGCTTGCTTGGGATAAGGTGGTCGCACAAAGGGCTTCGGCCTGGTCAAAATTCCCACAAAGATAAGCGGCTTCCGAGCCTTCATAGTGGAGGGAGTACATCAAATCGTAGTGTGTTTGCCAGGTTGCAGGAGATAGTAGATGAATGCCAATTTCATAGTAGCGATAGGCAGTCTGATAAGCAGCAGAACGTTTCGCTTGTGTCCCAGCTTGCAAATTCAACGCCGCAAGTTGAATCTTCTCTTCTAAGAGCGAAATTATGGCCTGTCCTCGATTGAGCTGATTAACGATCTCAAACAGGTTCTGGCCTTGTTTTTGCTGAGGTTGTGCTTGCAGGAGCAATTGACCTATTTCCCAATGTCGGCGTTGCTTTTGCGTATCAGGAATGAGGGCATAGGCTGCTTGTTGAACCCGGTCGTGTAGAAACCGATAACCAATATCAATGTTGTCCGGAGCTTCTACATCATGATTTTCTATTTGAAAAAATTTGTAGGTTTCGCTTTCAGGAATGATCAGCTCCGATTGCAAAGCTTGCCATAAATCTTTTGCCACTTGGTCTTGACTAGATCTGCTAACCATCGCCAAAGTATCCAAATCAAATTGATTGTCGATACAAGCAGCAATCTTCAACATATTTTGGGTCGCTTCTGGCAACTTCTGTAACCGCTTCACCATCAATGCCACAACATCATTGGTGACAGCTAACTGACGCACTTGGGTCAGGTTGCACAGCCAATATCCCGCTTTAAGATCGAAGTTTATGTAGCCATCACGCTGTAATTCTGTCAAAAACTGGGTGGTGAAAAATGGGTTTCCCTGGGTCTTTTGATATACCAACTCAGAGAACGGCAGGGTGAGTTCGGGGAGACATCGCAATGAATCTGCGACGAGTTGATGGACATTGGCAACCTTGAGCGGTTCCAGCATCAGAGTCTTTACCGTTGAATCTTGTTGACGAATCTCATTGAGGGTGAGCATTAGCGGATGGGCTGGGAATACTTCGTTATGCCGATAGGCCCCTAATATCAATAAAGCTCCTGTCTGAGATGCATCCATCAACAGCTTCAGCAGATTCAATGAAGCTAAATCGACCCACTGCAAATCATCTAAGAATACAACTAGGGGATGCTCAGGGGTAGCAAACACTTGGATAAACTTACCAATCAGTAAATTAAAGCGATTTTGGGCTGCTGTACCTGACAGTTCTGTCACAGCAGGTTGGCTACCTATAATGCTTTCTAGCTCAGGAATTACTTCAATCAGAGCTTGACCACTTTCGCCAATAGCATCCAAAATTTTGGCTTGCCAATGGGCTAAATTAGCCTCTGATTCACCTAGTAGTTGGCCCATTAAGCTGCGAAAGGCTTGTACAAACGCAGAGAAAGGAATGTTGCGGTTGAACTGGTCGAATTTACCCTTGATAAAATAGCCCTTTTGCCGAGTGATGGGCTTGTGGATTTCATTGACAATAGCCGTTTTGCCAATGCCAGAAGAACCCGCTACCAGCATCATTTCGGAACTGCCCTGAGTGACTCGGTCAAAAGCATCCAGCAGGGCTTTAACCTCGGCTTTACGCCCATAAAGTTTTTCGGGTATCAAAAAGCGATCGCAGACATCTCTCTGCCCCAACTCAAAAGCCTTAATTTGCTCCCCCATTTGTAGTTGGGTTAAACAAAGCTCCACATCGTGCTTGAGTCCCAAAGCACTTTGATAGCGGTCTTCAGCATTTTTGGCCATTAGCTTGGAGACAATCTCTGCCACTGGTTTAGGCAGACCAAATTTTGTTAAAGAAGGGGGCGGTTGGGCAATATGGCAATGCACCCAAGCCATGGGATCTTTAGCTTGAAATGGCAAGTGGCCGGAAAATAGCTCAAAGAGAGTGACGCCTAGACTATAGAAATCACTGCGAAAATCAATACCTCGATTCATTCGACCCGTCTGTTCTGGGGCCATATAGGGCAATGTTCCTGCCAGAACATTAGGATTTTTGATCTCTTGGGTTTCCTTAGGCAGCAAAGAAGCAATACTAAAATCAAGCAGTTTGACTTGTTTACTATCTGGATTAATCAAAATATTGGCGGGTTTGATGTCCTTATGTAGGACTCGCTGTTGACAGAGATAATGCAGAATCTCTGCCAACTGCACCGCAATCTGCAAGCCATCCAGGAGGGTAATCGGACATTGAAGGAAGTTGGATAGGGAGACCCCTGGCTCATCCTCCATGATCAGGGCGTAGGTGCTGCCGATGCATTCCAAGCTCAGTGTACGGACAATGCCGGGGTGCTGGAGATTATGGCCGATTGTGAACTGATTACGGAAGGACAGGTGATCTGAAAAGGCCAAGGTCAAGTGTTTGGGTGATGTTTTGATCACCACAGGAGTTTGGTCTGCAAGGCGCAGAGCTCGATACACTATCGTTCGATTGCCCTGATACAAAATTGAGAGGGGCTGATAGCCACCTGTCAGCATTAAGTGTTGGGACTGGGCCGCCGAGGTTGACTCCATACTGGCCGTATTCCTGTGATATGCACCTTCTTATATATGAGGATGCCCTACTCACATTTATTTTGATGTAATCTCTCTAATAAATTATTATGCACTCTACACTACTCAAGCTTTGCGAATGCAAAGCTTGCATCAGTACCCTTTGGTCATTGGTTCAGATAGCGGCAAGCTTATCTGAACCAAGTTCTATTAAGGCAACCAAAACTGGGGTAATAGATTTTTCTGGGCTGCACGTACAGTCTTGTTGATAGAGCGCGCTATTTGAATATGAGGTTCATCCGCTTCGATGGGAGCAATGATCGCCGGAATACCTTGATCAAGTTGGTTAATCACATGGTTGGCAGCTTCTAGACCCGTCACATAGGCTTTTTCTTGAGACCAAGACCCATGCCGAGTCACCACCCAATCGCCACTCAGGTAGACATTCCGTAAGGGAGTCTGAGCGGGTAGCAAATACCGATAACTACCAGGAGCAAAATGAGTCACCGCCCTCGGCAGACGAATAACGCTAGAGTCCACAACCTTGGCCTCTCTGAAGGCTGGCAGACAAGTGGTGAGATCAGTATGGACCCTGTGGATAATCTCTTTGTCCTCCATAGCTAGAAACTGATTGGCATGGTAGAAATCTGCCTCAATGACCGTTTCTGGTTGATCACGGTAGTCGTCGTGGAGCGCATTAAGGTCAAAGAAGGTGGAGCCTGTGGTGGGATGGAAACCAAAGCAAGCATTCGATGGCTGGGGTACGGGAACCTGGCGATCAAACCACAGGCGGGTCGCCAAAATATCCACTGCACCTAAATTCATCATGTCCCGGAACTGGGGATGTTGTTGTAGGGTGGCACTGCCCCGGACAATATTCTGCATTCCCGTAATGCCGACCGCAAAGATGACGGCATCAGCATCAAAGACTTCATCGCCACAAATAACTGCATTGGCTTGACCCTGATCATCTAACCGTACATCGGTGACGCGGCGCTGGGTGAGGATTGTGCCGCCAGATTGGGTGATGCGATCGCACCACGGTTTGAAGATCTTCTCCCCCACCGTGCCCCGACACCAGACCACATCAAAATCGGGCTGATGAGCCAGAATAAAGTAGTAGAGCATTCCCAAGGCGGCGGCGGCTGAGCATTGCTCACCTGGGGCAAATAAACCCACCAACAGCATGGGTTCAAAGGCATCTCGATACAACCGCGCCGAAACCCCATAGCTTTTGAAGAGTTCTCTAGCAGTCACTGCATCATAGCGTCGCCAAGCCTCATCGGAATTATCAAAATCGATAATCGGATACATCATCGTAAATGCTGATAGCCGATCAATCAGGGGCAATCGCGGAAATTTGGGGTAGGCAAACGTGCCCAGCGGCATCGGCAGACGTTGCTGCTCTTGGAAAATAGGGGATTCCGCTTCCAGCCCCGCTGGTGAATATTGTGATGACCGCGTCCAGCTCGTAAACGGATCTAGACCCAATTTTTTTACGAGTCCAAAAATATTTTTGTAGGGATACCAAAATCCATGAATCCCAGCTTCAACCGGACGACCGCCTGCCGTTTGCCAACCCGCGACCAGTCCACCAGGATAAGCACCTGCTTCCAAGAGAGTAACGTCATACCCTTGGGAGACCAAATGGTAGGTTGCGCCTAAACCAGCCCAGCCAGCTCCGACTACAACAACACGTTTTTTGGCGTCAGAGGTCATAGCTTCCATCGTTGAATAAAGTGCAGCGGATTGCCCTACTTACCATGCCATGAAATCTAGGGTTCCTGCACGGGCATATTTGGATGAAGGATTGTTTAGGGAGTGACATCGCCCAATTTGGTACAAAGGCCAACGTGTCTGATGATAAAGGCTTGATATTGAAGCCCTCTCCTTGGAAACAACGGCCAGGTTTGAACAACGCAACAAAGACACCGCAGAAATTGGCTTAACAGATAATATTCGGGCTGAAACGGAAATTCTTAGAACTCCTGCCTACAACTCCCCAAAAGCTTAGGGGGGCTGTGATCATCTCCCCTCACCCTCTCCAGACTATGACCAAAACAAAATAGTAAAACCAATTACTTCAGAAATTCTGATGAAGGTGTTTTTGTCCTGTTTGGTTGATATTCAATAATTTTTTATATTGCTGCGATAGCTAAGTTTGTTGGGTATTAATCCTGAGTGAATCTATTGTTGTCTTTATACATAAATTAAGGAAGGTACATTTCTGATTCAAACAACATAATCCGTATATTTACCATTGCCTCAGTAAATAGATATTTGTATAACTAAATTAACTATATCAATCTTATAATTTGACAGAAAATCTAGACCCTAATACTAATCAAAAGTTAGTGCAGGCCAGGTTTCTTTTCTCTTTCTTGCAAAAAAAGTCTAGCAATTTCTATTTTATTACGTATCTCCTTGCCTTAAAAAGATACTCATATTCTTGAGTGCCAGCAACAGCACTAAAACTCTACAGAATTTGAAACTACCTAAATAATGGCACTTAGTAAGCTAAAGTCTAATTCTTCAGATATTTCGCGGCGCAATCGGCGCCTAATTTGGCTATTTCAACGGAGCATAGATATATTAGCGATTGTTGGTTCGCTTTGGATCATTATCTTTGCGTATAAGCTGCCAGCCACCCAACCATTGATAGTCTTGAGCAGCTTTTTAGTATTAATAGTACCTGCTGTCTTTCAGTTTGTAGGATTGTATGCTTTCCACCGAATTGAACAACCAGCCTCCGAGTATCCGCGAATTTGGTTGGGGTGGGGACTTATAATTGCTGTTCTGCTATTGATTGGCTTTTTGACCCAATCAACAGCCTACTTTTCTCGCCTTGTTCTCAGTTTTTGGTTTGTGCTATCTCCGCTGTGTCTATGTCTCGTTCATCGGATCACTAGAAGTACCTTACGGAATCTATGGGCATCAGGGTTTAATCGTCGTACCGCTATTATTGCGGGAACTGGTGAAATGAGTCAGCAAGTAGCCGATCAGTTCTATCAGAATCCCCAAATGGGTATCAAATTCTGTGGATATTTTGCGGACCTTGACACAAAAACGCTAACTGACCAGAACTGTTTACCCCATATTGGTCATTTAGACGAGCTGCCTGAGTTTGTGCGTCGATTCCAAATTGATGTGGTGTATATCACTCTGCCGCTACGAGAAGAGCAAGTGATTTCCAAGTTGATTATGGCTTTGCAAGATACCACTGCCTGCGTCTATTTTGTCCCCAACTTAATGATGCTGAATTTGATGCAGGCTCGCGTTCATAATATGAATGGTGTGCCGATCATTGCAGTTTGGGAGATTCCATTTTCCAAGCTACAAGCTCTCGCCAAGCGGTGTATCGACTTTGCGATCGCAGCCGTCATTACTCTAGCTATTTTGCCCCTGCTGATCCTGATTGCGATCGCAGTCAAACTCTCATCGCCGGGTCCAATCCTCTTCAAGCAGCAGCGCTACGGTCTGAATGGCGAAAATATTACCGTCTATAAATTTCGCTCCATGCGCGTCATGGAAAATGGTAATCAAGTCACTCAGGCGACGCAAAGCGATCCACGTGTCACTAAAGTAGGAGCCTTCCTGCGCCGCACCTCCCTCGATGAGCTACCTCAATTTATCAATGTCTTGCAAGGGCGGATGAGTTTAGTCGGTCCCCGTCCCCATGCCGTCTCTCACAATGAGCATTACCGCAGACTCATTCAAGGCTATATGCTTCGCCATAAGGTAAAACCTGGAATAACAGGCTGGGCCCAGGTCAATGGCTTTCGGGGAGAAACCCAAACGATTGACAAGATGGAAAAGCGAATTGAATACGATATCCATTACCTCAACCACTGGTCTTTGGGGTTAGATATTCAAATTATTCTGCGTACAGCCCTCGTCTTTTTCAAGCATCAGAATGCCTATTAGCGTGCTCTGTTAAGTTTTTCTGTAAAACGATCCAGCAGACAGGCACTTGCGTTAAACTTGCAGCCAAAAATCGCTTTTCAAATATTGTTCCTTTTACCCCCTGAAGAATATTTGAGTTAAGGTGTATCTTGACTTTTTCAGGCGCAGGCCAGTGAATTTTTACTGAACCGCCTAGAAGAAGCAACATTGGACTAGAATTACGCAAATTAATAATCAATAGGCAGGGTGATGAGCACGTTAGCCAATCGCTACAAAATCATTAAAGATCTCGGCGCAGGCGGATTTAGCCAAGTCTATTTGGCAAAGGATCTGCATCGTCAAGATTATCGTCGATGTGTAATCAAAAAGCTGCAACCCCAGTCTAATGATCCCTTTACGCTGAGGACATCAAGGCGCCTATTTCAAACAGAGGTCAAAGTTCTTGAAAAGTTAGGAAGCCACGACCGAATTCCCCAACTGTATGTATCTTTTGAGGAAGATCGGCAGTTCTATTTAGTTGAACAATATATTGCTGGACAAGGACTTAGCCGCGAACTGAACTGGTGGCACTGGACAGAAGCCAAAGTCATAGTATTTTTGCAGGATCTGTTAGAGACCCTAGCCTTTATCCACCAAAAACAGGTGATTCACCGCGATATCAAACCCGAAAATTTGGTTAGACGCGATCGCGATCAGGGTATCGTCCTCATTGATTTTGGTTCCGTTAAAAAACGTCAGCCCTCTCCCCAAACAGCCATCGTTGGCACCCAAGGTTACATGCCCCCAGAACAACTGTTGGGTAAACCTCGTTTTAGTAGTGATGTCTTTGCTGTCGGCATGATCGCCTTGCGAGCCCTTACAGGTATTGATCCCGCCAAAACAGCGTTTCCCACGGACCCAGATACAGGCGAATTTCTTTGGCACCATAAAGCCAGCGTCAGCTCTGAGCTAGCTCAAGTTCTAGACACAATGGTTTGCCAAGATCATCGCCGCCGCTATGCCTCAGCCCAGGAGGCGTTACGAGCTGTCAATCAATTAGGAGAAGTCCCTGCTCCCAGTCGTCGTCGTATCCTCCAAGTCGCGGGTCTAAGTGTGATGGGGCTGCTGGGTACAGGCATGGCTTATCCTGCTCTCAGTCAAGAACTTCCTAACCGAAAAACCACTCCCTCTCCATTTCCGGCTCCAGAAAGCTCATCTTCGGCTGAAATGACGCAGGATAAGGCTAAAGTCATAGCAGACAAATTGCCTGCCTCTGCACCGCTGGCAACTGCACCGCAATCTATCGATAGAGAAGAACTATTGCGTCGATATGGGTCCTATAATGAGTGCCGAAAAGCTGCTAAGACCAAGGGGATCAAATTCACGACGACACCGACTTGGGACAAGTTAGTCTATGCCTTCAGCTATTCTCAAGCCCTGCACCAAATTAGCCACATTTATCTCAAAACTTATCCCAATCCTGCATTGGCTGGTATCAAAGTTGAGCTGAGTTTGTAGGGACCCCACACTCAATGCCAAAGTACGGATCACAATCAAGACAATTTGTGGTGAACCGCTGCCTTTTTGATCGTTCATATCATTATTTTTTGCGATACCACAAGTTGCAAAGAACATAAAATCTGACAGCTCTTAAGGTAAATTTCCTTAAAGATTTTCCAGCTAATTGTTAACAAATTGTAGAAAGTTAGACTTTGGCATTCTTTAGAAACTAGCCTGCGATGTTTTATCTGAAAAGGTCTCAATACCAAAGGTTTGAGATGTAGTCTCAATCAAAATGAGCACATCGTCTGCGTCAGCATCTGGCAAAATACGTAGGATCACTGAAGACTCTAGACTCTACCAAACGGTATAAGAGTGTTATCCACTCCCTGATCTGCTCTGCCAAAACTTCGGTAAAGAGGCAGGGGATGGTATAGAAATTGTCTGTTTTTTGACCGGGAGTCACGCAGAAATGCTAACTGCTCATCTCAACATTCTTATGATCGATGATGACGAGCAGGATGTGGAAATTGTCCGGGAATTATTGGGGGTGAATCAGGGCCTACCAGTCGACCTTTTGCACTGTCCAACCCTGGCGTCAGGAATGGAGCTGCTCAATTCAACTCCCACCGTTGATTTAGTGCTATTGGATTTGTGCATCTCTGGAACAACTGGCCTAGAAGTATTTCATCAGTTTAATCAAGCCTTTCCCACCATTGCTCTGATTATTCTGAGTGGTAATGCCGATGAAGAGATTGCTTTACAAGCCATGCAAGAAGGGGCCCAAGATTATCTGGTTAAGGGGCGATTTACGAGTAGCCATCTACGTCGTTCTATCCAGTATGCAGTTGAGCGACAGAGCTTATTGCTAGAACTTGATGCCAAAAATCAAACGCTGCAATCTTTATCGCAACAACTAGAAGTTGCTAACCATCAACTTGAACAATTGGCAATCATTGATGGTCTGACCCAGGTCAACAATCGCCGCCGCTTTGATGAGGTCTTCTTATCAGAATGGAACCGATTGTGTCGTGAGAATAATCCTTTGTCTCTGATTATGGGTGATGTTGACCATTTCAAGGCTTATAACGATACCTATGGCCATCAGGGTGGGGATGCCTGTTTGCGGCTAGTTGCCCAAGCCATTACTAAAGTAGTGAAACGTCCCGCCGACTGTGTCGCTCGGTATGGGGGTGAGGAATTTGCAGTTATTTTGCCCAATACTGATTTAGCAGGGGCAACCCTAGTTGCTGAGCATATCCGTAGTGCCATCCACGCCCTCGAAATTCCACACGAGAAGTCATCCGTAGGTGATTATGTTTCCATAAGTCTAGGGGTTGCTAGCCAAGTTCCTGACGAAAATGTGGCTCCCTCTTTATTAATTGAAGCTGCGGACCGGGCTTTATACGTTGCCAAGGAACAAGGACGTAATCGCGTCCAAACCCACCAAAAAGACTGTTCTTCCCTGGAATCCCGACGAACGCTAGAACTGGTCGGTCGTTTGCAGAAAGTACTCAAGCAACAGAAATCTAAACGATGGGATAGGAAGATTAGACGCAGACCGAGTGCTGCGATCGCCTCTCCGTAACCTTTACTGAAACGGACTATAAAGAGTGAAGTCACCACTATTTTGGCTTGGACGAGTCGAGATAGTAATGCTCTGCTTTGTCAATAGAATGCTGTTGCTGTTGCTATCTTTTTTAGCGTTGAACCCACTTTGCTTACGGATAAAACTAGGACATCGATCCTGGATTCATTGTTGTGTTTTTAGACTGACAGTACCTTGAATCTCAACTGATAAGCACAAGCCACCGAAGCTTTATGACAATTACTTTACAAAGGCTGGGGGAAGGTAACTTTGAGGGCAAATTAATTATAAGAGTATCGAACAAAGAGACTGGGTTACACGTCTAATAATATTGACGGCATCCGTATGATTTCTCGGTGAAATTAGCTTTGGGATCGGCGGTTTCCCTTGGTGCTGATGTCTATAAAGCTATCTAGGAGTAAATTCTCTCTAGGTAGACATTGTTCTATGAAAAATCTACTTTCCTGTCAAGAACATCTGGGTTGGTGAATACCTCGTGCAACAAGGAATGAGTGAGCAGACTCCTCAACAGAGTCCCCCCCTAACACCCCCCCTGATGGGCTATCAAAGACACCCCGCTGCCAAGATACGTCTCTGGAGACTGATGCACTTTTCCCCTTGGACTGCACTGACGTTGGGATTGGGATTATCAATGGTTGTGCTGTTGGCTCTGTTTCATCCTCGCAGTCCACTTAAAACCAATTTCAATGGCAAGATGGGTGGGGCAAATATTCCCGACACTAATCGCCAAATTCCCCAGGTTCAAGCGCCTTATCAAATCAAACCTGCCACTAATCCTCAGTCTCTAATCTTAGGGTTACACGAGCAGCCTACTGTTGATAACCCTCTCCAGGGCTTTTGCCATCCACTTTGGGATAAAGGGTGGTTGAGCCAAGGCATTCGCGGTGTGACCCATAATGGTCGGATGGAGTATGCCTATGACTATGCAGCGGGTATTGGCACGCCTGTCTATGCCATGCGGGCCGGTCGGGTGATTAGTATGCAAGATAAATATCCCGACTGGGGGGGAGACAAAGAGCAGATCCATCGCTTTAACCATGTGTGGTTAGAGCATGACGGTGGCTATCGGTCTGCCTATGTCCATCTCCAGCAAGGATTTCACTATCGTGTCAATCTCAAAGTTGGGGATCAGGTGGAGGCAGGCCAAATCATTGGCTATAGCGGCAACTCTGGTTGGAGCAGTGGCCCTCATCTCCATGTTGAGGTGCATCGGGCGGAAGAACGCTTTCAATTTACCCAAACGGTTCCCTTTGCGATCTCTACTGCCTGTAGTCTAGGTCGTCAAGCGACAGACTTAACGGCTCAATCCCCCACTCCTAAATTGCCGATAGCTGTGGACTCACCGTCACAATAGGGGGTTGACTTTGACTGATGGTGAGGATTTCTTGTCTGGCCCACTGATCTGCCGCTAAGATATCTTCTAGAGTTGGTTGCGAGGTATTTTGGGCCCTAAACCGATCGCACGCAGTTTCAATCACTTTCGGAATATCCAAGAAGCTGATTTTTTCGTCTAGAAAGAGGGCAACGGCCTGTTCGTTAGCGGCATTCATCACTGCCGGCATTGATCCGCCCATGCGGCCCACCTCATAGGCCAACTGCATACAAGGATATTTCTGGTGGTTGGGCTCTCGGAAGGTCAGATCCCCAGATTTGACAAGGTCGAGCTGTTCCCAATCGGTCGCTACTCGTTCTGGCCAGGACAATGCATACAGTAAGGGTAAGCGCATATCTGGCCAACCCAATTGGGCAAGGACCGAAGTATCCTGTAACTCTATCAGCGAGTGAATAATACTTTGGGGATGGATCACTATATCAATATGGTCGTAATCTACGCCAAATAGATAATGGGCTTCAATCACCTCTAGCCCTTTGTTCATTAAGGTGGCAGAATCAACGGTGATCTTTCGTCCCATTGACCAATTGGGATGTTTCAGAGCATCAGCAACGGTGACTTCCGGCAACTTTTCAACTGGCCAATCTCGGAATGCCCCCCCAGATGCAGTCAGGATAATCCGACGTAGCCCGTCTTCGGGGACACCTTGCAAACATTGGAAGATGGCGGAATGTTCAGAGTCGGCGGGTAAGAGTTTGACGCCATGTTTCTCAACTAGGGGTAAAACAACCGGACCACCTGCAATTAATGTCTCTTTATTCGCTAAGGCAATATCTTTCCCGGCTTTGATTGCGGCAATGGTTGGCAGCAGTCCAGCACAACCCACAATCCCTGTGACCACGGATTCAGCATCTCCATAGGCAGCAACTTCAACCACACCTGCTTCACCTGCTAAGAGCTGAGGTTGGCGATCTAGATCGGCAATGGCGGCTTTGAGATCAGGGAGTTGATTCGGATCTGCGATCGCAACAATCTCGGGCCGAAATTGCCGTATTTGCTGTGCCAGCAACTCAATATTGCGGCCTGCAGCCATGCCCACAATCCGAAATTGGTCAGGATACTGAGCGACAATATCCAGGGTTTGGGTACCAATGGAACCTGTTGAGCCGAGAAGAGTAATTGCTTTCACAGTTTCTTAATAATTGCGGGTCTTCCCTATCTTACTAGGTCAATGGACCCAAGAGGCAAAGGAGAGTGTTAGCAACTCTCTCAGAGGATAGGTAAAATGCGAATTTCTAAACAGTTACTTTGAATAGGCTCAATCTTGTGAACGTCTGATCACAAAAGACTTGATTTTTTCGCTCAAACTTCGGTGATTTCTGCTCCCTAGAACTACTAAATTTTTTGCTGGAACTTTTCTGATTTTGTCCGCAAAGTATATTTAAACTTGATTTTTCATTGTAGTCCTGTATCGGCTCAGAGCCGTGAGGGGAAAATGCTGCTGATATAGGTGATATTTGAGGTAAAAATGGCCTGGAAATCCCGTTCCTGTAAAATAATCCTCGTCCCAAGTACCATCTAGTTGTTGGGTTGAGGTTAGGTAGTGTATACCTCGTGCAAGTGCTGCTTGGGCATAGGTTCCAGTTGCCTCTCCAGCAGATAATAAGCCCATGATTGCCCAGGCTGTCTGTGAAGCTGTGCTGGGACCTTGACCTTTGAGATGGGGATCATCGTAGCTGGCACAGGTCTCTCCCCAGCCCCCATCAGCATTTTGACAACTGACTAACCAAGCGGCGGCCTGTTTGATTTGAGGTTGCCAACCCTGAGGATCGATCAAAGTTAATGCTGCCACGACCCCACTGGTGCCATAGATGTAGTTCACACCCCATCGCCCAAACCAGCAGCCTTCGGGCTCTTGCTCTGAGCGCAAATAATCTAGAGCACGATTAACACAATGTTTATCAGTAGTTTGATCACACCGACCCATCATTTCTAGGACACGAGCAGTGACATCAGCCGTATTGGGATCAATCATGGCCTTGAGGTCGCCGTAAGGAAGATGATTGATCCAATCTTGATCGTTATTGATATCAAAGGCAGCCCAGCCACCGGGACGACACTGCATGGTGGCAATCCAGTTAATAGCTCTAGCGATCGCAGCCTCTTTTGCCTGCTTATCTGGGAGCTGGACCTCATTCAAGGCCATCACCACTACTGCAGTATCATCCACATCGGGATAAAAGCGATTGTCAAACTCAAACGCCCATCCCCCCGGAGCACCCCTGGGGTTTTTCACCGACCAGTCTCCGTAATCGAGAATTTGCTTGTCCAATAACCATTCCCCGGCTTTGACCAAGGCAGGATGATGGGGGGCCAATCCCGATTCTGCTAAAGCCCGAACCACTAACGCCGTATCCCAAACCGGAGAAATGCAGGGTTGAATCCAGTACTGATCGTCTGTTTCTAGGGCAAAGGCATCAAGGGCTGCCAACCCTCGTTCAATAATGGGATCGTGGACATCATATTCCAGGGCCTTCAGACCCAATAGAGAATTGAGCATTGCCGGGATGATGCCGCCCCAATCTCCCGTCGCTTCTTGCCGTTCCAGAATCCAGCGTTCAGCCGCGCGAATACCCTCTTCTCGAAAAGGGACTAGGTTGGTTGCTTCGGCAAATTTAAACAGACCATCCAGGTGGATAAAGGCGTCGGTCCAATCGTTCTTGAAAGGTAACTCAAACGGGGTGCGACTCCGACCTTCCACGTACAGTTCATCTAGGGTAAATCCTGATTCCACGGCATAGACAGGCTCGCGATCCATGACAATCAGCAGCGGTACGGTGCTGCCTCTAGCCCAACTGGACATTTCATAGATAGTAAAGGGAAATTGCTCTGGCAATAACATCACCCAGGGGGGGAGTGATGGGATGCCTCGCCATTCGTAGCAACCGATAAGTGCTAGGTGCAGTTTAGTGAAAATACGGGTTTGACTAATGCCCCCCCGGGCCAAAATGAATGCTCTGGCCCGCACCATAGCGGGGTCTGTGGCGGGGACGCCCAAGAGTTTGAGAGCCATGTAAGCTTCGACGGAGACGCTGATTTGGCCACCATCGCCGAAGTAGAGTTCCCAGCCGCCGTGATCGCGCTGTTGCGATCGCAAGTACGCTTCCACTTTTGCTAAGGGCCGACTGCGATCGCTTCCCCAAATTTTATGCAACAACACCACTTCCGAGGTGATGGAAACGTTCGATTCTAACTCCGCCCACCAGTAGCCTTTGTCGTTCTGCTGAGTCAGGAGGTAGCTTTGGGCAGCCGCGATCGCAGTGTCTAATGTTTGGGGACTGACTCTCTCTCTGACATGCATAATTGCCAATGGTCTGCCGTGGGTTTTTACAGCATTAAACTTAGCGCACTATTGAACGTGCCATCTGGGTAGAGAAGAAATATATCATCCAGGCACCGGAAATCTTAGGCCTCGACGATAACTCTGAGGATCATCTTTTCACTCCTAAAAAAGAGTTTGTTCCCATAGGATAATGATGTCGTTCAAACGATGAGATCATGACCGTTCTTAAACCAATAGCGTTCCTGTTTGCCAGACAAGATCTTTGGTAAAGCGTATCAATGCTCATTAGTTTTTCTCCGTTGATAAAACACTGAAGAGGTCCAAGTTATGAGTAATGCCCCCTATCCCTCTAGTTCAGATCCTAATTTCAACCCGCCTGCTGCAGAGTCATCTGTGGCACTCAAGCATGCAGAATTAGACCGTACTGTCCAAGATATTAGAATTGAAAATACTAGGCTTGATCGAGATGTTCAACAACTCCGAGGCCGCACCGCTGCCCTGATTGGATTGCTGATCGGACTGATTTTATTGACGATTGGTGGGTTTGCTTGGCTGGCAATCAGTTTGCAAAATCTAGAAAAAAGAGAGCAGCAACGGGCAAGCGGTGTTGATCCAGCTTTTGTGACTCGAGTCGAACAATTAGAAGAACAAATCAATGATCTAACTGAGAAAGTACCTGGAAACTTGACAAATACCCTGCAAAACAATCAAGCTGCTTTATCTCAACTGCAAACACAGTTACAGCAGGTGAACACTCAAGTCGAGGCTTTGCAGCAATCTCCAAGTGGTAATCAATCCCAACCTAATGTTTCCACGCCGGAATCTACACCCTCCCCTCAACCGTCTCCAAATACTCCGCAACCCAACCCGTAATTATTGAGCAACAAAGTGCGCAGCGATTTTTCTATGCCACTGGAGAGGCTTCTCTTCCCAACTGCGTATCTGTCCTGTTCCTAGCCCATACAGTGTCTGACTCACAGTTTCAGGAGGGAAGCGATCATAATCGATCAACTCAATCGAGAGGTCACAGCGCGGAAGGAGAGGCGTAATCTAGATGAAGCGACTGTCAATGGGGTGTTTATAGGGGATGATACTCGGACTAAAGTCGCCAGACTCTATCTTTAGCCTGTCATTATCACTTTAGTCTTGAGCTTGTCGTTGCTAGTGTTTCAACCAGTTGTTGCAAGCTGTTGACCGATAAATCGGCAAGCTCATAGTGTTGCCGGATATTGGCATGATGACGACCCATAGACCGACGATAGGCGGGATCGTAATGAATGTCTAACAGCGATCCCACTAATTCTGACCACAGTTCTCTATCAATCAACTCATACCAATGCTGAAGTTGGACCTTACTATAACTCCGCTGGAGATAATTGAGTTTGTCCTTTAACAAGCAAGGATTGCGAGTGAAGTGAGCGTATTGAGTGAGCAACCATTCCACCCGAGCGGATATGGGGACTTCAACCTCGATACATGACGCCTCTTTCATCTGTAACCATAACGCTTGGGGAACAAATCGTTCCCCAATTTTGTTGCTTTCAGCTTCTATCCAAACTGGACAAGCTGGGTCGAAGCCTTGCAGAGTGATGAGCAAATCTGATTCAAACTGCTTTTGAGACGGTTGTCCTGAGGTTTCGGCAGCTCCTAGTAGGGAACCTCGGTGGTTGGCCAAGCCCTCTAAATCCAACACTTGCACTTGTGCTTGGGATAGCCTCTGCAAAAGTTCTGTTTTGGCTGTTCCCGTCAGCCCACATAAAAGACGATAGGAAAATTGAGAGGGTAATTGCTCTAATTGTGCCCTTACGTGAGCACGGTAGGTTTTATATCCCCCTTCTAATAAGGTTGTTTGCCACCCGACTTGGGTTAAGACTAGGGCCATGCTACGCGATCGCTGTCCCCCTCGCCAACAATAGATCAGCGGGTGATACCCCTTGGGTTTATCGGCGAAGTGATGACTCAAATGATGAGAGAGATTTTGGGCAACAAGCGCCGCGCCTTGTTTGCGAGCTGCAAACGCCGATACTTGCTTATAGAGTGTCCCCACTGTTGCCCGTTCTTGATCATTGAGAACGGGCATATTAATGGCGCCAGGAAGGTGATCTTCCGCGTATTCAGCAGGCGATCGCACATCAATGATTTCGCTATAGGACTGAGGACAAGGTTCTGTCGTAGCGTTGGGTGTTAGGGGCATCCCAGTCAAAGAGTCCTAAGCACTGGCAGGGAAGGTTTTTCTAAATTCATCAATCAAGTCATCCATCTCCTCTAAAGCCTGGTTGACGTCGATTCTCAATGTCCCTAAATCTGGTTGGTCTAATAATTGCACCAACAATCCTCGTTTGGTTTCTAGTAAGGCAATTCGATCTTGCATTGTTTGACTATCCACAGACTAACCCTCACGGCAAATTGAGCTTAGATTAAGACTTAATAATTCTAACAACTCAATCACCGAAGTAAAATTAGATTGCTTTATCCGTAGATCATTAATATTTGAAGCACGAGGTTTCAGTGATTTAGCCTCTTCAGTTTCGCTTTGCTGTGACTGTTTCAGTCAACCCTCGTGAATCTAAGCTAAGCTAACGTATGACGTTATATTTGGGCATCTGCTGTGCTTCAACGTTCAACTTTAATCTCGTTTTTTCTAGCTGTCGGTCTTAGTAGCATCGTTCAACCTGCTTTCGGGCAAGCGATCGCACCTCGAACCCTTAAGGTAGACTCCAAGCAACTCGAAAAGCAGGGGTTAGTATTGTTCAAGGAAGCAGTTTATCTGAGCCAGTTTCAGCAAGTTGAACCGGCCCTAGCCCGCGTCAAGTTAGCCACTCAGCTTGCCCCCAAATCCGCTGATGCTTGGGCCTTGTTAGGAGGCTTGCATCTTAGTCAAAAGCAAGTAGATCAGGGTATCTCAGCATTAGAAAAATCACGCAAGCTCAATGCCAAAAATGCAGGGGTTCACTTTAGTCTAGGGGCTGCCTATTTTGGTCAAGAAGAATACGAACAAGCAGCTGAACTGCTAACGATGGGACTTGAGATTAAACCCGACGTTCCCGAAGCCCTGTTTGATCTAGGCAATACCTATTACAAAATGGGTAAATTCAAAGAAGCTCTCAAACAATATGAAAAGTCTTTAGCCCAAGACGAAAAATTTTGGCCTGCTATCAACAATATCGGCTTAGTTCAATACGAGAAAGGCAATGTCAGCCGAGCCATCAAACAATGGGAAACAGCGATAGAGATTGATGAAAAGTCGGGTGAACCCAAGCTAGCCCTTGCCGTAGCCACATATGTTGAAGGAGATAGAGAAGAAGGACTCTCCTTAGCAAAGTCGGCTCTTACAATGGATGGTCGCTACAGTAAAGTTGCCTTTTTGGAAGAGAATCTGTGGGGAGAAAAGCTGATTTCAGATACGAAGGTAATGTTTGCTAGTCCTGAAATGCAAGCAGCATTGAGCGAGTTGGATGTTGAATCTGATGATGGGACTGCAGCCAATCCCCCCGAAGAAGATTCAGAGAGTCCCTAAAGGGGCTAGAATGAAAGGCATTTCATTGAGTTGTTCTAGCTATTCACTCTTTTTGACCTCCTAAGACCATTGATTTCTGTGCAGCTTTATTCTTAATTGATTCGTGGCCGATTTAGGTATCTTCTATCCCAAAAAACTAGCCATTGATGATACCCAATACATCAGTCGGCTTGACGCCCCTTTCCATCTGCGAACGTTAAAACCGCAAGATTTGACTGAGGTGGCTGCTTTATTAAGCGGCTGTTTTTATCCTCAGCAGGGATGGCGATCTTGGCTCACCCCGATCATGCAAATGGGAATCTTTCATGATCTTCAATCACGTTATAGTGTTCGCTCAAAGCCTTATACCAGCTTGATTGGCGCTCAAACTCGCCATGGTTCTTCGCCAGAACTGATTGGTACCGTAGAGGTGGCCCTAAAATCCCTATCACCTTGGCTCCCTTTTGCCCCTGCTGTTCCCTATATATCTAATCTGGCTGTTGCCTCCTATTGCCGTTGCCAAGGGGTTGGCAAACAATTACTATTTGCCTGCGAACGCATAGTGCATCAATGGGGATATCAGCAGGTTTACCTCCACGTTTTGGATGACAACACACCCGCTCGCCGCCTCTACGCCAATGCTGGCTATCAACGGATTGAAAGTCCACCATTATGGCCTAGCCTATTACTTTCTCAACCTAAAAGACTTTTGCTACGGAAATATCTCTAAACCTCTATTGGTTGGGTTGTTCTCTAATTCTCTCTGACTGGGTCGCCTACCAAGAAGAGGGAACAGGAAACACTTGCAAGTCGTATTCTTCTACACTTTGAGATGGGTATAGGGTGCGACCTCTGTTGATCTGGGGTTGCAAATACTTAGACCGAATTTGTTAAGTGAGTTGGGTGATTAACGATGCTGCTACAACCGGACCAACGCACGAAGTTAGATGACACTGACGATACGTTATTTTATGATTACCCCAGGTTTGTCACCCATGTTGATGCTGGGTTTATTCAACAGCTTACTGATTTATACCGAGCCCATCTCCAACCAGAATTCTTGGTTCTAGATTTGATGAGTAGCTGGGTCTCTCATTTGCCAGAAGAAATTCAGTTTGAACAAGTGATCGGGCATGGTCTGAACGCTAAGGAACTGGCTAAGAACCCTCGATTGGATGATTTCTTTATCCAGAATCTTAATCAAGAACTGAAGCTCCCTCAGACTGATTGCACCTTCGATGCAGTGTTGATTGCAGTTTCTGTCCAATACTTGCAGTATCCTGAAGCAATTTTTAGTGAAATCTACCGTGTGCTTAAGCCTAATGGTGTGGTAATCGTCAGTTTTTCTAATCGCATGTTTTATCAAAAGGCAATCCAAGCTTGGCGGGATGGATCGGATAATCAACACCTACAGCTAGTGCAATCCTATATCCGCGCTGTTGAAGGTTTGAGTGATCCTCAAGTTATTGCCAATCAAACGTCTCAATCGACTTTTTTGTCTCGGATAGGGCTGGGGGGAGGAGATCCCTTTTTTGCAGTTTTGGCCCGACGCCTGCCTACAACCACCGTAGGCTAATCTAGGATATGAGTCAGTTTCTCAACAGGCATGACTATCGAACCCAGCTGTAAGCATAACCAAAGGGGCTAACGGTTGATTGAACGACGCTTGCGTAGAATGCCGGTCATGTTAATGCCAGTGGCAAGAAGAACCAATAGACCTAGACCCAAAAACAATACGTAGAAGTGACGAAGGATAGGTCCTAAATAGGCTCCCTGATGAATTCTGAGTAACAAACTAGTCTGTGGCTGGCCCAGGCCAAACCAGTTTTGTCCGAGTCGATAGACAATGCCGGTCATTGCCGTAGCGAACAAAGGCAGGCAGATAATGGGAGCAACCAGACGGTGAATCCGTCTACCCGCGAATCCACTTTTGGGTTTACCGGATCGATGTTGGGATTGAATCAGCATTGTTATCCCTGTCGTTAGTAGCCCTAGTAAACCTGTCCCGACCAGCAATACATAAATAGGAACTAGAGGTTTACCTAGATACTCTCCTTGATGAATCACTAATAATGTGTTTGACACCTCATGGGGAATTTGAAACCAACTTCTACCTAATCGGAAGGCAATGCCTGTCAAAGCGCTCACCATTAGAGGGAGAAACAGAATGGGAGCGATCTGGCGATGCAGCTTGCGAAGTGTCATGTTAATGGCCTAGGCTTTTTTTGCACATTCAAAATGGCAATCTTTTTACTGTCGATGTTGTGGTTGTTTCGAACGCGCCACCATTCTAGAGCATAGGCCGATCTAGTCAATCTAGTTTAGGCCAGTCTCATTCCCTACTCGTTCATGTTGCGATAGGTGGCTACGGCAGAGGGAGAGATTTGATTCAGATATCGGAAAATCCAGTATTTAAATACCGTATCTAACATGACGGGGAAGGTGGCAATAAACATATTAATGAAATTGCGATCCTGGGGTAAACCAAAGTGGTTAAGGACACTTTCTACAATCACTTCCCAGCCGTGGGGAGAGTGAAATCCGACAAAGACATCCGTAAACAGAATGATAATAAAGGCTTTGGCGCTATCGCTGAGTCCGTAGATAATTTCATCAAAAAATGATTTGAGAACTGCGATCTTCTGCTTGTTCAGCAAAAAGTAAATGGTTAAGGCAACGAGTGATATTAAGTCTGAGATAGCATTTTTGAGAGGCTGTCTCAAGTCCCACTGATATTCACGTTTTAGTTCTTGGGCTTTGCCTTCGAGTTGGATCTCGATTTCACGAGATGATAGCTTGATCGGACTGGTTAAGTTTTCAAATTTGAGCCTGTCTTCAAAGTGAGCTAATTCTGACAAAACTTGGTTTTCAATCTCAGGATTAATTCTGATCTCAATTTGCTCCGGACCTTTCATTTGGTCTACGATTGGACCCACAATTAGATTTTTAGAGATTTGCTGGGTTAGTAAGGGAACAATCATCAGCCCGAGCACAAAACTGACCGCTGCCCGAGTCCGGGCTCTAGAATTGCGAAAGTCGCTGAGAATGTTATCTTCGGTTCCTGGATCAGGATTTAGTTCTTTGCGGAAGCGGTTTGCTGTACGCAGAATTGATCGAGGAATAAAGCTGCTGCTATCTAATTTGGACGGATCCTCGGAGATATCATCTGAGATGAAGTCAGATTCATACAAAGAATTTTCTACGGACTTGATGGGGAGAGGCTTGATAGCATTGTCAAGCCTCTCTATGGTTCGACGGGAAGGCTGAGCTGATTTAGAGTTAGTGGCGGCGACAGCTGCTGCCTGCTGGATGGCTGCAGACCGATATCGCTGGAGAACAGTATCAATAAAGGCTAATTTGTCTAGTGCAACTTGGGTATCTACAGGCGACGAAACTATTTCGGACCTGTATGTCTCCGTAGTGACTTCGTAATCATTTGTAAAGTCAGTGCTCTCAAGGTCTCCAGTATCAACACTATCCACAGGCACAGGCGGAAACGGGGGCGGCTTCAATTTGGTGGCAACTTCCACCACCAGGGAACTGGACTTAAATTCTCGCAGCCGAGTTTGAACAAATTTGAGATTCTTTTGGACTTCTGACTGAAAGTAGTTTGTGATCACGCTTTCAGTTCTCAGTTTTAGGGGAACAGGCTGACCGTTGAAATGCTGTTTTTCGATCTTCTCAATGGCTCGCGCTGCTTCATAGGCACCATCTAAAGCTCTTTGAGGGGTTTCACGGTACCATTGCTCAACAAATTTAATCGAGCGTCTGAAGGGATTCATCGGCGAAGAATTCATGATTGCCCTTCTCGCTGTTGCAAATTGGATGGGTGGGTCATTGGGGCGTGACAAATTGAGGCTTTGTGAGGGTAAAATCTACCAGAATTAGGACAAGACCTCATAATAAGTATGTCGTATAGTAGCAAATTTGCTCCTTTAATACTGAGTGACCTCCGTCTCAACTTGGATTTCAGGCCCTGTGCGCAGTGGCAAAACGACAACGCTGATTCAGTATTTAGCGAATTGGTCAAAGCCGTCTCTTTCCCAGGAGGGAGAGAGCATTCAAGCTCCAGTGAGAACGGCACTAGTGTTTGCAGTGAATGCGGACAATCGCCAGAGACTGATGCCTGCGATCGCCCAAGCAACCACAGCCCAAATCGTTGTGCAATCAACCACGCCGTTAGGTTTTTTTGAAGATGAAGTGTTGCTGTTTTGGCCAATGGTCCTCAAAGCTCTAGGATTACAGGCCCAGTTCCCCCTGCGCCTGCGACCGGAAACGGAACAAGAACTGGCCGCTCAACTCTGGCAAACGGCCCCTTGGGAACAACTACTGGAGATGGAAAATATATCTCCTGAACGTTGGGTGCGGCGGATTTTAGATCTGCTACAACTAGCAGCATTTGGGGGGATTGCCCTAGAGAACTTGCCACGTCGGCTCGAAGAGGGATGGGGACAGCTCAAGTGCGACCGGACCTTGACTGAAACCATTGCGCAAATGTTGATGGACTGGCGGGATTGGTGTTTGCAGCAGGGGTTACTCACCTATGGTATTCTCACGGCTCTGTACTGGCGCTATTTGTTACCTGATACAACTTACCAAGGACATCTTTTACGTCGTTATCAAGGGGTGTTTGCGGACGATGTGGATAGTTATCCTGCGATTACCCGAGACTTGTTTGAGATCTGGCTGAACCAAGAAGATATTGGTATCTTTAGTTTTAATCCTGATGGTGCCATTCGTTTGGGATTAGGGGCTGATCCTGAATATTTGAGTGGCCTAAGCCAGGGGTGTCAACAGCAAGAAGCCCTTCATCAACAACCAGAGGCTTCTTTAGGGGCTAGGGTTGGCCCAGACATTGTCGCCTTTGTCAGTGGCGAAACTTTTGAGTTATCTTCTCCTCTGACCTGTTTACAGACCAATTCTAGAGCTCAGCTATTGCGGCAAACTGCCGATCAAATCATTGCAGCCATTCAATCTGGGCAGGCGCAACCCCAAGAAATAGCGGTCATTGGTCCAGGTCTAGATACTATTGCCCGCTATACCTTGATTGAGATTCTGAGTGCCCAGGGGATTCCCATTGAATCCCTAAAAGACCAACGTCCTCTCAACAGTACCGCTATCATTCGGGCCTTACTCACGCTCTTAACGTTGGTCTATCCCGGTCTGGGTCGCCTTGTCGATGCTGAACAAATTGCCGAAATGCTGGTGGTGTTGACGCAGCATCGGTCTTCCTCGATTGTGGGCACCTCAGGCAGCATTGATCCAGTCCGGGCTGGCTTATTAGCTGATTATTGCTTCCAACCCCATCCTGACCATCCGCAATTACTACCCGTCGAGACGTTTCCCCGATGGGATCGACTAGGACATCAGGCCACAACGGCTTACCAAAATCTTTTGAACTGGCTCCAGAAGCAACAGGAAGCCTCCCAGCAGATCACGGCTCAACCCTATCTCACCTTGACCCCGGTCTTTATCTTGGATCGCGCCATCCAGGAATTCTTGGCACCCCATACCCTTAGTTATGATCAACTCTCAGTGTTGCGAGAGCTAATGGAGACGGCACAGCATTACTGGCAAGTAGATGAGCGGTTGCGTCAGACTCAAACCCAGCATCCTCCCTTACCCGAAACTGTTGGGCAGTTTATTCAGTTGCTGCGGCAAGGTACCTTAACGGCTAATCCTTTCCCGGTCAATCCCAATAGTCAGCCCCGACGGGCGGTGATGTTGGCGACGACCTTTCAATATCGGATGGCTCGTCAAGTCCATCGCTGGCATTTTTGGTTAGATGCAGGGTCAGCACTCTGGCATGGCGGGGGTGCTGTGATTTTGTGGGGAGCCCCGTTTTGCTGGCGACAGTGGTCAGGGGAACCCCTCACCGTTGAAGACGAAATGAATAACGACCGAGCCCAACTGCGACGGCTGCTGTTAGATTTGTTAAGTCGGGTGACAGAAAAAGTGTTTCTCTGTCATAGTGATTTATCGGTCAGTGGACAAGAGCAAATCGGTCCTCTGTTACCCCTAGTGGATGCCTCCATTGAGTACCGACGGCCAGTCAATCCCAATGGCAGTCCCCTGAGCAGGTTTTTGGCCCCATCAGACCTAGGGCCACAGCATTAACGCGTAGCAGCTTCCTGATTTTTCTCTTGCATGGGCGATTTTACTTGTCACCCCGTGCCTACGATCCAAAGCTACTATTGGAGCAACAATTATCTGACCCAGAGTGATCCAAGACTATCTGAGATCCTTACTCCTTCTGGCATTTATACTTCTGTCTAATCTTGACAAAATGTGAACATTCTTTGACTATCAGGAACAAGGTACGTATTTTCAGTGAAAGCGGGTACCTTAAGCTTGCTATTAAAGAAAGAGCGATCTATTGCACATCAGGTCTGAGTGCTTAGGATCACTGTCTAAGCACTCATTTGAAGGCTATATTTTTTGGTAAGCAGGAGAAAATAGTTGTGATGTGAGCGACAATTGTGCAGGTGTCTCTGCGCAAAAATACATATATTAAGCAATAATACGTATCAAAGTGTGTGTGTGTTCAAGTGTGTGTTTGTGAGGAGTTACAGTACTTGTGCTGAAAAAATTCGAAGGTGATCTCGACGATATGCCCGTGCGTGTCTGTAGGGATGCACGTGGCTATTTGCCTCAGCAATTGCCCATTGGTGTTTTTGATAGTGGCGTCGGTGGATTAACTGTCCTTAAAGAATTACAGCATCAACTGCCCCAGGAATCTTTTCTCTATTTCGGGGATACGGCTAATGTTCCCTATGGCACTCGTTCTCAAACAGAAATCTTGAGTTTTGTCCGCCAGATTCTGTGTTGGATGACGGCTCAGCCTATCAAAATGGCAATCATGGCCTGTAATACTAGTTCTGCATTGGCGCTGGAAGAAGTTCGTGCAGAATTTGATATTCCGATCCTAGGCATTATTCTGCCAGGGGCCAGAGCCGCGGTCAAAAAAGGGCAACGAATCGGTGTCATTGCGACGCCTGCTACCGTTGCCAGCAATAGCTATCCCCAGGCCATACAAGAAGTTAACCCCCAGGCACAAGTGTATCAAGCGGGTTGTCCTGAATTTGTGCCCTTGATTGAGCATAATCGCATCCGAGAGCCAGAAACCTTGGATATTGTCCGTCAACGATTGCAGCCCTTACTAAGCGAGGGTATTGACACGTTGGTCTATGGGTGTACTCATTATCCGCACTTAGCAGCAGTCATTCAGAAAATTTTGCCCCAGGGCCTACAGACCGTTGATCCAGCGGTGTACATTACTGCCGCCGCTAAACAGGAGCTAGAGCTTTTGCAACTGAGGACCTCTGATCAGTCTTCATCAACTCGTTTCTATGTTAGTGGTTGTCCCGAGCAGTTCGCTGAGTTATCCTACCAATGGCTAGGGTTTCTGCCAGTCGTTGAGAAGGTCATCTTGCCTGAGCTTGCTATACCACAATCTATTGAGGTTGTAGAGCAAATTTAAGGTGATAGAGTAGCAGATTAAGGCTGCTGTCCTAAACACCAACTAGGCATGCGCTCACCAATGCGTCAAAGTTGCCACTGTCAAATATCTTTGCCAGTGGTTAATACGATGAATAGGGGTATGAGGGTTTTGCCATCTATTGAGCAGCAATTCTAGCCGCGTTGAGGCGCTCATGATTGAGCTAGCTTGGTTTAGTTGCAATTTTAGGATCTATGCATAGTCTTCACCATTGGTTTAAAAGAACAGCCCTGCTGTTGCTGACGCTAGTCTTATCTCTTGGTCTGTCTGGTCCAGCTTGGTCTGCACCTCTCTTGCAGTTAGCGGTCTTGCCGACAGCAAATGCTGTTAAAGATGGCAATAGTATTCTGCGCTTTGCTCTTCCGATTAACGAACCCTATATCCGAGATATTCAAAATGCCTTGGAGGGAACAACTCCTCAGATTCGAGGAAAGCGATGGCCAGAGATTCGTAAGGGCCTGAGCAAAGCCAAAAGAACGCTTAACTTACACCAATCTGATATTTTGGCAGCGGTAGCAGCAGATCAAAAAGAGTTTGCTACCGAACAGCTAGATATTATTGACAAAGGTTTATTAGAACTCGAAGACGCGGTCGCCGCCAAAGATATTGATCAATTCAATGCCATTCGAAAACCCCTTGCTGATCGGGTGGGTTTAATCGAAGAAGTAATGGTCACGGGATTTCCATTTGAAGTTCCGGAAGAATATAAAAATCTGCCCCAATTGCAGGGACGAGCCACGATTGCTATCAAAACGAACAAAGGAGACATGACGGTTGTTGTGGATGGCTATAGCGCCCCAGTGACGGCCGGCAACTTTGTTGATTTAGTGCAGCGCAAATTCTACGATGGCTTGGAGTTCACTCGTGCTGAGGAATCCTATGTGGTGCAAACGGGCGACCCAGATGGCCCAGATGCTGGTTTTATCGATCCAAAAACAGGTGAATATCGGGCTATTCCCTTAGAAATTCTAGTTAAAGGTGACTCTGAACCTATTTATGGCACTACCCTTGAAGATGTAGGTATCTATTTAGATGAGCCCGTGTTGACCTTCTCTTCCTATGGGACGATGGCCATGGCCAGACCGGGTGATGATGCCAACGGCGGTTCTTCGCAATTCTTTTTCTTACTGTTTGAACCCGAGTTAACTCCAGCAGGTTCGAATTTACTGGATGGCCGTTATGCGGTATTTGGCTATGTTGTCGAAGGTAAAGATGTCTTGGGAACAGTCAAACCAGGTGATGTGATTGAATCAGCTCGGGTGATCAAAGGGGCTGAGAATCTTGTTTAGCTGCTTAAGGTAGGCAATCTTTACCGCAATCGAAAGGAGACTTGGGAGAATGTGACTTTTCCCAAGTCATATTTTTTCTGATTAAGCATGGAAAAATCAAGCCTAGATCTGACGATCGCTGCGTTGGGGGAACAGCAATTACTCAAACGCTTACATCAGTTTTGTCCACCCGGAATGGTGGGAGATGATGCAGCAGTTCTCATGCCCAAGACTGGCTATGCTTTGGTCGTGACGACAGATATGCTGGTGGATGGGATTCATTTTAGCGATCGCACCACTTCCCCTGCCGATGTGGGCTGGCGATCCGCTACTGCCAATTTGTCGGACTTAGCGGCAATGGGAGCGACTCCCTTGGGTTTGACCCTTAGCCTGGGCCTACCAGAATCATTGCAAGTGAGTTGGTTAGACCAATTTTACGAAGGTGTTGCTGAGTGCTTACAAATCCATAGCACGGCAATTGTTGGTGGAGATGTCAGTCGTTCGCCTGTGGTTACGGTGAGCATGACTGCTTTAGGTGAAGTATTACCCGATCAGCAAATCTTGCGCTCCACAGCTCAACCCGGTGATGCCATTGTCGTTACTGGACCTCATGGTGCAGCCCGTGCCGGATTAGAAGTCTTGTTGAATCCCGAATGGGGGCAGGCGTTAAGTTCTGCTGATCGAGTCTATCTTTGCACGGCCCATCAGCGTCCTCGACCTCGGTTAGATGTTTTGCCGATCTTGAGACAATTATTCCCTCAATCTAAAGTGACAGGCATGGATAGTAGCGATGGTCTAGCTGATGCCATTCTACAAATCTGTCGTGCGAGTGGTGTTGGAGCTGAAATTTACCAAGCTAATATGCCGCTAACCCATAGTTTGAAGAACCCTCAAGTCATGCCTCCTCAACAAGCATTACAGTGGTCCCTCTATGGGGGTGAAGATTTTGAGTTAGTTCTTTGTCTACCTCCATCCTCTGCCCAGGAATTGATTGCAAACCTAAACTCAGATGCTGCCATGATTGGCCATATTATTCCCGCGAATAGTGTTAATTTGTTGGATCTTGAAGGAGTGGAACACTCGTTAAAAATGCAACAGGGATTTCAGCATTTCGGATGATTTGATCAAATTGGCAGTTATGAATTTAGCAAGAGGAGCTTACGAAATTGTCAGTCCTCAGCATTTACAATTGAAGGATCGCTACCATCTTGATACGGTGAGTAGTGTCCTTAAATCATACTCTAACTGCATTTAATGGATTGCCCCTGGTTGGCTGATAGAACATTAGTCAGTCCTATAACAATAAGTTTGTACCTTGAATTCAAGCTGTTGTCTTTTTTGCCGCACTTGTTTGCTTGAGGTGATCACAGGTTCAGGATCATGATTGCCCCTCAAGTAGACCGAGCCAATGCGTTGCAAATTTTGTCAGCCAACCAGGAGATAACGTTGCCCGTAAGAGTGCGGTAGTTGATCCAACACCAGCCGACCCAAAGTGTAAAGTATTCAACAGCTTTCCTGAGAATCCACGCCTTTCTGCTACTGAAATTTAAACCGTTGGTAGCAAAGGCGATGATGGGTTAGCGTTAGCGATAGTTAATGACTAATGTAGAATCCTAACCATTGCAAGGGATACTTCACCAAATGTGGCTAGAAGCCGAACATATACGCACTTTTGAACACGAATACGCATGGTCTAAACTGTAAAGAATAACCGGACCTAGTCATCTACAAAGATATAGCGATAGAGATCTTCGGGTTTAGGATCAGGGCTTTTTTCTGCAAATTGAACTGCTTCTTCAATTAAATTCTGGATTTTTTGGTCGATGTCAGCCAGTTCTTGCTGCTGAGCCAATTTTTGCTCAATCAAGTAGCTTCGGAACTTTTGAATGGGATCACGGGCTAGCCATTCTTCTTTCTCTGCGGCTGATCTCAGTTCATCAGGATCTGCCAGGGAATGGCCACGAAAACGGTAGGTCAAAGCCTCGATCAAAGTAGGACCTTCTCCAGCCCGAGCCCGAGCAACTGCTTTCTGGGCAACCTCTCGAACTGCTAATACATCCATACCATCAACTTCAACTCCTTCCATGCCAAAGACTTTAGCCTTTTTATAAATTTCAGTCTCTGAACTAGCGCGTTCGTGGGCCATGCCAATCGCCCACTTGTTATTCTCCACCACAAACAGAATGGGTAGTTTCCACAGCGACGCCATGTTTAGACACTCAAAAAACTGGCCGTTATTGCTTGCACCATCACCAAAGAAGCAAGCGGTCACATGATCCGAACTGGCATCTCCCATGGCTTCCCGTCGATAGCGACTTTGAAAGGCTACTCCTGTAGCCACGGGAATTCCTTCGGCAACAAAGGCAAAGCCACCAATCAGATTATGTTCAGACGAGAACAGGTGCATGGATCCCCCTCGTCCTTTGCTACAACCTGTTTCCTTGCCAAAAAGTTCTGCCATGACTTGTCGGGCAGGCACACCAGCACTCAGTGCGTGCACATGATCACGATAGGTACTACAGATAAAATCATCAGAGCGCATAGCCTTGGCAATCCCTGTAGAGACTGCTTCTTGGCCATTATAGAGGTGAACAAAACCAAACATTTTGCCGCGATAGTACATCTCGGCACATTTATCTTCAAAAGCTCGCCCTAAAACCATGTCTTCGTAAAGGACTAACCCTTCATCATGGGTGATGCTGATGCTAGGGGCGGAAAACTTGGGTCGAACTCTTTCTTGAACCATTGATGTATAGTGTCCTCAGTTGGGTTGATGTTACCAAGACTTAATCAATCTGTTGAGTCAACGGGCAACGTCTAGTGTTAGGGAATGCTTAGATCTCAATAAACAATCATGACTGATAAGGGGGCTGTGCATAGCCAACCTACCTTGTTAAGCTGCTATGAATATACGGTACTGAATCTCTATAGAGTATACGGTCACAAGCGGCAGGTTATGATATTTTCAAATACTTTGCTGTTTCATAGGCTGCATTGCTCATCTGTTGTTTACTTCCAATTATCAGGGCTCACAAGGATACTGAATTGTGCGTATTCCTTTAGACTTATATCAAATTTTGGGTGTGCCAATTCAAGCAACACCAGAGCAGATCGAACAAGCATTTGTGGATCGTTGCCAACAGCTTCCCCGGCAGGAGTATTCCCAAGCTGCGATCGCAGCCCGGACTCAACTATTACAAGATGCACATGCAGTGCTGTCTGATGCTGAGGCCCGCACTTCCTATGACCAATCTATTTTAACGGATTCATCTGCTGCAAACGATGCAGGTATAGACCTACAAGAGTCTCAACTAGTTGGGGCGCTGTTATTGTTGCAAGAGCAGAGTGATTATGATCGCATTGCTGAGTTAGGTTCTACCTACCTCAAACAATCCATTAACCTCAGTCGTTTACCATCTAGCGATGATAGCTCTGATCAAGATGTAGTCTTAGCTATGGCCCTAGCGAACTTAGAAGCAGGGCGAGAATGCTGGCAGCAAAAGCAATTTGAGAAAGCTGCAGATGTCTTGCAATCTGGTCTAAAGTTATTAACCCAAGAACAGTTGTTCCCTTCAGTTCAGAAAGAAATAGAACTAGATCTATACAAACTTCTGCCCTACCAAATATTGGAGTTACTGGCAGCGCCAGAATCAGAAACGACTAAACGCCAACAAGGCTTCACCCTACTGCAGACCATGCTGGATAAGCGGGGGGGGATTGATGGTCAGCAAGATGATTTATCAGGGTTGAGTGTTGATGATTTTCTCCGGTTTATCCAACAGCTACGCTGTCATTTAACGGTTCAAGAACAACAGGATCTGTTTGGCAAAGAAGCGGAGCGTCCTTCTGCCGTCGCGAGTTACTTATTGGTTTATGCACTCATTGCTAGAGGTTGTTCTCAAGGCCAGCCAGAACATATTCAGCAGGCTAAAGTGACCCTAGCTCAGTTAGCAAACCGCCAGGATATCCATGTCGAAAAGGCAATGTGTTACTTGCTGTTAGGCCAGCCTGGTGCTGCAATTCAGACACTGCCCTTAAGTCGAGATCAAGAATCTTTGGAGTTTATCCATCAGTATTCTGAAGGAGCGGAAGACTTGGTCCCGGGCTTATTTTTGTATACGGAACGTTGGCTGCAACAGGAAGTCTATCCTTACTTTCGCGATCTGGCAGAGACCTATGTTTCTCTCCAGAATTACTTTAATGATGAGCAAATTCAGACCTATCTGAATACGTTAACACCTGAGCCAAGTTCTCCTCATATACCTGCAGTTACAACCTCGGCAGATTTAGCAGATTTGCCCCAGTTGGCAAAGCCAGAAACAGACGTGCTGACCTCAGCCAAAGCAGACCGTTTACCAGCCCAACCTGATCGTCAAGTTCCTAATCGACAGCAGCAACAACGACCCATACAGCAGCCTGTGGGGCAGAATACTGTGCCCATTCCGCCCACAAAATCTACAGTTGAAGATAAACAACAGCCAATTAGGTCGGAGAAATCCACGCCTGCGCCATCGCCTGTTGTCAAGGTAGGACCCAGTCTCAATGATGTGATGGCCGAGGGAAGAAATAACAATTCATCTATGCAGGATCTGTCCAAGTCTCCTCGTCGAGAGCGATCGCAACTTCAGTATCGTCGTTGGTTCTTTGTTGCTGGCGCGATATTCTTGGGGTTCTTAGCCCTGATGGGGCTGATCAGTCAATGCTCTCGTCAAGAATCTCCTGTTCCTGAGGCTGATAATCCACTAGTGGAGTCCAGAGAGCCTGTGAACCCTGAGTCAAGTCCTAGTCCAAGTACAACCAGTCCTAGTGCTAACCCAGCTCCACCTACCGTTACGCCTGCAGCCAGTCCCACACCGTCACCCTCCGTTGCGAGTGATACCATTACCACAACCAATGCCCGGCAAATCATTGAAACTTGGCAGACAGCTAAAGCTGAGGCGATGGGTGAGAAGTATCAACTTGAGCAGTTAGAGACCATCCTGGCAGAGCCAGAATTATCGAAGTGGAAAGGGAGCGTCCAAGCCAATCAGGCCCAAAAATCCTACTGGCAATATAATTTCGGTGATCTCAAAATCAATGCCATCCAGCAGCAAAGCCCAACCCAAGCTACTGTTGAAGCCACGGTTACCGAAACGGCAAAAGTATTTGCAGGGGGCCAACTGGCCGATAATGGCTACACAGGCGATACCTATCGAGTTCGGTATGAGCTGATTCGCGAACAGGAGCAGTGGAAGATCAAACTAACCAAATTGCTGAATTAGAGACCAAGGTTGCAGAAGACCGGAGGGACAAACTCAACGATGAAACTGAGTGAGCTGATCGAGCAGCTTGCCCTCTCACCCTCTGCCAACAGTTTGGCCGACAATCCGCAAAACGATCCTGAGCTAATGGGAGTGGCTGCTCTTGACCAAGCCCAGTCAGGGATGCTCAGTTTTGTAGAAGGGGCTCGGTGGGCACACCAAGTTCAGACCACTCAGGCTGGTGTTCTGATTTTGCCTCGTGATCCAGCATTGCAAGCTCAGGCGGCTGCTAGAGGGATAGCTTGGATATTAGCAGACCACCCTCGGTATGTGTTTGCGCGCGCGATCGCTTGTTTTTACCAACCTTGGCAATTATCGCCTGAGCAGCATCCTACAGCCATTATTGACTCTTCCATCTTGCTAGGAGATCAGGTGCGGATCGGGGCTCATGCAATCATTCATGCTGGGGTGAATTTGGGAAATGATGTTCAAGTTCATCCCAATGTTGTGATTTATCCAGGTGTAACCATTGGTGATCGCACCATTCTCCATGCCAATTGTGTGATTCACGAACGCACGAGGATTGGGGCTGACTGTGTCATTCAAAGTGGTGCTGTGATTGGAGCCGCCGGATTTGGCTATATGCCGATGACGGATCACGTCCCCTCCCAATATTGGCATCCCATGCCCCAAGCAGGTCAAACTATCTTGGAAGATCGTGTGGTGGTCGGCAGTAATACAACCATTGATCGGCCAGCAGTCGGTGATACACGCATTGGTGCTGGCACCAAAATTGATAATCTGGTGCAAATTGGTCATGGCTGTCAGATCGGAGCCGATAGTTTAATTTGTGCCCAAGTGGGATTAGCAGGAGCCACCCGTTTAGGCCAACAAGTCATCCTAGCGGGACAGGTGGGGGTATCGGGGCAAGTTACCTTAGGAGATCGCACCATCGTTGCTGCTCAAAGTGGGGTACATCAGTCTTTAGCTGATGATGCCAAGGTGGCAGGCTATCCCGCCATAGAACATCGATTATGGCTGCGAGTTATGGCTCACCTTAAAAAACTGCCTCAGCTTTGGCAGCGGGTCAAAAGTCTCGAACAACGCCTGCAACAACTGCAATCACAGCAACACTCCCCTGAAAATTTTGGGAGTTCGGTAAATTCTCAACGAGAAGCAACCCACAGGGTAGAATGAGAGGACGAAATGCAGGGAGTAGGCTGGGCGTCCAGCCGCAACCCCGGTGGCTGCCCTTGCTCAATCCCTTGGACTTGAAGTGAAGATCCGATTCCTATGATTATCAATTTGATCCTATTGATAGGACTGTTAGGAGGGTATTTGCTGGTGATGCCAGCCTTTACCTACCTTTACCTACAAAAGCGCTGGTATGTCGCCAGTTCCTTTGAACGGATGTTCATGTACTTTCTGGTGTTCTTGTTCTTTCCCAGCCTATTATTGCTGAGTCCCTTCTTGAATTTCCGTCCCCAACCCCGCAAAATTTAAGGTTTAACCTATGCGTCGAATAGATGCGATCGCGACTGGTCTCGGTCTTGTCTTGTTTGGAGGGCTCCTCTATGCAGGTGTTCGGGTTGCTGGCATTGAACCGCAAAGGGCCGGGTTCTGGAGTCAATTGATTTTGGCAGCAGGGCTAGTTGGCTGGGTCGCCTCCTACTTTTTGCGAGTGGTCACGGGCAATATGACTTATAACCAACAGCGTGAAGACTATGAAAATGCTTTTCTAGAAAAGCGTTTGCAAGAGATGACGCCGGCAGAACTTGAAGCACTAAAAGCTTCTATTGATGATGAGACTGAATAGCGATGACCTCCGTTTCTGACTGTTTTGCCCAACTGCGTGATCGCGGTCAATGTGCTTTGATTCCCTTTTTGACGGCTGGCGATCCAAATTTGGAAACGACAGCCAACGCCTTGCGTCAACTGGATGCTAGCGGTGCGGACCTCATTGAACTGGGGGTTCCCTACTCTGATCCTTTAGCCGACGGACCTGTGATCCAAGCGGCGGCAACTCGTGCTTTACAGCGGGGCACTCGTCTCGATCACGTGCTGACAATGGTGACAGAGTTAGCGCCGGAGTTGAAAGCACCGATCATTTTATTCACTTATTACAACCCCATTCATCATCGGGGAGTGACTCAGTTTCTGCAACAGATTTCCCAAGCGGGTGTACGAGGATTAGTGGTCCCTGATCTGCCCCTCGAAGAGTCTGAGACCCTTTTATCCCAGGCCGCTGACCTGGGTATTGAAGTGACTTTACTGGTTGCCCCCACTAGTTCGCAGGATCGCATCCAAAGGATTGCTTCGCAATCGCAAGGCTTTATCTATCTAGTCAGTACCACAGGCGTCACGGGGATGCGAGCTAAGGTGGAAAACCGAGTGCAAGATTTAATCGCTGATCTGCGCCAAGTGACGGATAAACCCATTGGTGTGGGCTTTGGTATTTCGCGGACAGAACAGGCTCGCCAGGTCATGGAATGGGGGGCAGATGCTGCCATTGTTGGTAGTGCCTTTGTTAATCGTCTGAGTGAAGGCAGTCCCAGCCAAGGTTTATCTGCGGTCAGTACCTTCTGTCGGTCCCTGAAATCCTCGCTGTTAATGGAAGTATAAACTAAAGCCACAAAGGCTTAAAGGCTTTAGTTGCCTCGACGGAGGACTTTACTAATCATTTTTCGAGAAAATCGCAGGTTAATGTCTTCTTTCTCAGCCCATTCTTGTAAGAGACGGAAAAAGATTTGGCGATCCTCGGCTTGAAGGACGGCAACGCGATCAGCCGTTTCAATCACATAGGGATAGCCGCCGCCAATAATCACCTCGCCTCGAACAAAATCTAATACGGTCGAGTGCAATCCTGCTTCATAAATCCATGTCGGCATCTCAATTCGAACGGGTGAGCCTTCGTGGGTTTTGAGGTAGGTAAAGGCAATGGCGTCTGCCTGGTCTTCGTAGTCTTGGAGAATGCCTTGGTGGCTGTTTTCGCCTTTGCGATCGCACCGAAATAGGGGCGTGCGATCGCCCCATTCCATATTCACCCCTAGCAAAGCTGAATCAATAAGAGATGGTGCTTCCGGTAATTGTTGCAAACAACGTAAGAGCTGGACCAAATCCCGCGCTCGAGAGGTATCGATATAAGCCACTAACGGGACTCGAAAGTGTTCGCTAGCTCGCAGCAGATCGAGCAATTGTTGGACATAGAATTTCCGGCATTCCGCATCAAATTTTTCCGCAAATGTCGCGACCAAAGACCCATCGAAAAACACTAAACAATCCGAACGTTGGGCATGACCCTCCATAAATTCGATCATGCGCTGGATTTCCATCCGAAACCGATGCATGTTGACCAGCCGATCCATTGGGGTACTTCGGTCTTGAGGCTTTAAGTCTCCTGGAGACAAAACCTCTAAGCGTACATCCTTGTCATAGCTCCCCAGGGGTAAATGGGGATTTTCAAACCAGCCCACTTGCACCATGCCAATGGGAATCGAAATGTCTTTGCTGGGATAGACTTGAGACCCATCTACTGCAAAGGTAGTAATCCCCATCAATCGTTCCCGAACCCACTCTAGACTTTGCTCACGGCTGGTCCACTTGAGTTTGGAGGGCACCACCCAATTGGGGCTATCGCCTAAAGGCTCTAGCGGGCGACCGCCGGGATTAGCGTGATTATCTAGCACTACCCCCAATTCTGCATCCGACTGCTGGGCAACTTTGACTAAGGCTCTCCGATATTCTTCTAAGACTTTGAGAGTGATTTGGTGAAAATCTTGAAACTCAGTTTGCTTTTGATCTAATGCTTGTAAGATTTCAGAAGGCTTGAGCGGCATAGCAAACCCTTATTTTCAGCCAGTTTTTTTCACTCTACTACCAACTGGTAGTGAATTTTGTATCTATGTCTTTACGTCAACAACAGCATCCACTCATTCGGGACTGGGCCAATCGAATTGAAGCGACTTGGAATCAATATCTTGATCTGTCTGACTATCCTTTACCACCCGAGTTTGGCCATGTGGAAGGACGACTCGAAGGCGAGTTTTTAGTCATTGAAAACATTTGCTACCAAGCTCCCCCCTTTCGCAAGCTACATTTGGAGTTGGCCCAAGTGGGAACGGGACTGGATATCTTACACTGTGTTATGTTTCCTGAACCTAACTACGCACTGCCAATGTTTGGTACTGATTTAGTGGGAGGACGAGGCGGGATTAGTGCTGCGATCGCCGATCTGTCTCCTATCACTACCGATGGGAAATTGTCGGTTGCATACCATCAACATCTCAGTCATTTGCCAGATGTAAAGTTCTCTGAACAACGACAGCTCCCAGAATGGGGGACTATTTTCTCTGAATTTTGCTTATTTATTCGACCCAATACCCCTGAGGAGGAAGCTCAGTTCCTAAATCGGGTCACAACCTATTTAAGTTGGCACTGTCAACAAGCTATTTCAGCTCAACCTGTACCTGAAAACCAAACGGATCAAGTCCTTGCAGGTCAACGCCATTACTGCCAGCAACAACAACAAAATGACAAGACCCGGCGAATTTTAATCAAAGCGTTTGGAGAAGAATGGGCTGAGCGCTATATGACGACGGTTCTATTTGATAGTCCTTAGCGGACAAATGTGGTTCGCCTGAACCAATTCTTTTCCACAATTAATGCCTTCTCACTCCCATAAGATGGGCAACCTAGAAGTGAACCCATTTCTGCATATTAAGGGAGATAGTAAGTGGGCAGATTGATTGGCTTGGGGTTGTTGATTGCTGGTTTCTACTTTATGGGGCAAAACATTTACTTTACAACTGATGTTTATCCCTATTGGTGGCGGGGAATAGCAGCGGATGCTTCTGTTCTCTTCCTAACAGGAGGCGTAATATCACTCTTCTTTTTGCCCAGACGAGACAAAATGCTGGCATGGATTTTGATGGGAATGGGTACGTTGCTGATTTTCTTCGGTAGTCGTGCAGTACTTAATCCCACCAGTTTGTGGCAATTTTGTTTGTCTTTTTCATGCTTTGTCGGTGGCTATCAACTCTTCAGTACAGGCCGATTAAATATTTAACAAATAAATTCAAAAACTTCTCACTATGCCAAGCCCTAAAGAAATTGGGCATTTTATATAAAAATCTTAGTTCAAAGACGAAATCAAATTCCAATGCGCCAAGAAGTCAAAATTTATCTTGAAAAATTGTTTCGCCAAAAAATTGAGTTTGGATTATCGACTGGTTGGGTATATGGACAATTAAGACAGAAATTTCCCTTGGAAGAGAGTGAGCTAGAAGAACTTTCATATCTACTTGGCTTTAAGAAAGGTTGGAACTCAGGGCTCGAAGATTTATTAGAGCACCAGTGGTCCGAAGAGAGAAACATTATGCCTATGTGGGAGAAACTTCCTAGGGAAGAAGAAAAAGAACTAAAAAGAAAAAAGCTAGAAAAACAATACTCTTCAAATTTAATGCGTAGAGAGATTGAAGTTTTTCTTTCAGAACTTTTGCTTAAAAAGAGTGAGATTGGGCTAAACGATGGTTGGGTTTACGGAAGATTAAAGCAAGAGTTTTCTTTAGAAGAAGATGAATTAGAAAAACTCGCTTTCAGATTAGGTTTTAAAAGAGGCTGGAATCCAGGGCTTGAGGAATTACTAGAACATCAGTGGTCCAAAGACAAAGATACTATACAGACTTTAGGACGGATTCGTCGAGAAAAAGAACTGAGAGAAAAAACAGCCATAACCCTGATGCATCTAACAAAAGCTCTCAAAGAAATTTCTGCTTTTCCTAAAGAGTATAGCGATACTGAGATTGCACTATTTGTTTTAATTACTAAATTAAACTCAACTCAGCAAGAAACATTATTGAAAGAATTTTGTGTAAGATTCAGTTCACAAATTTAATCAATTTTGCAGTGTTTTTGGTCCCTTCCACATAAAATGAACAGCATAGAGATGTGTAGCTTTTGCAAATGTGGCAAGAGATCTCCTTGATGGCCCTTAGAAAACTTTTGAAAAATCTGGGCAACTTTAGCTTGCGAGAAATCTTGTGCTCGAGCAGTATAAGGAGGGGGGCGATCGCAAAATACTGGTAGCGCATTCCATTCGTCCAACACATCATTCCAGCTATCATGCAAAAACTTATTGCCCCACATATCTCTTGATCAACACTGCTAGCGGGCATACTGACAGTCAAAACCTGGATCGGCACTGGCAGAGATTGAGCCGTTAAAGCCCACTATTTCAAGACATCTGGCCAATTTTGGTCTGCCTTAGCGATATTGCCTGGAATATCTTTTTGCCACTGCTTCTGAATATCGGGATTGAGATTGAGATAAAGTTTGCCATCGACGATCTTCCAGGCTTGGGGGTCGATGGGTGCAGTTGTACCTTCCTTTACAGCCCAAGCACAATAGCCTCCATACTGAGGAGCATATTTCTCAGGATTATTGGAGAAAGAGTCCCGATTTTCAGCACTGGCAAACTGCCAGGTGGCTCCCTGCCATTCATAGGAAAACTCACTGTCTCCCTTCACTGGCTCACCATCCGTAAAGTAAGCTACTGGATCATATCCTCGGATAGCCACACCCTCTTCAGCAAAAACAGCAGCCTTGGCATTGGCTTGGGTTTGCTCAGTGGTTTCTGAATCAGAGCTAGACGTTGAAGCGTCTGTACAGCCAGTACTCAAGCCCATTCCAATCAACAACACTGCTGGCCAGAGTGCAATTTTAAAATTCATATACGAACCTCATAATGGATAACGACAAGCAAACAGATTTAGCTAGCGACTTGCTCTAAAAGCTTACCTAAACCGCTAATTACATACTGCACTAAGATAGAACAAACTGAAGGACAACCCCATTGATACAGTAGCGTTTGCCAGTGGGAGGAGGTCCGTCGTCGAACACATGTCCCAAATGTCCGCCACAGCGATGGCAATGCACTTCAGTTCCCGTCATGAGTGCTGATGGTGAAGGGGACTTACGAATAGCATCCTCGATGGGAGCATAGAAACTTGGCCAGCCAGTGCCGCTATCGAACTTGGTCTCGGAGGAAAATACTGGCAAACTACACCCTGCACATTGATATATACCGCTAGCAAACTGCTTATCTAAAGGGCTACTAAAAGGTCGTTCAGTCCCTTCCTGACGGAGAACTCTAAATTGTTCTGGTGTTAACATTCTCCGCCACTCTTCTTCTGTTTTTGTGATCTCGAACGAAGAATCGGGAGCTGTTTTAGCATTTGAGCGCAGCGACAAGAATCGTGATAGGGAGATCGCACCCACTGTAGTTGTTGCCGTTAGCAAGAAATACCGTCTTTTCATCATGTTCCTATCTGAACGAAATTAAGAGTGATGCAATCCGCCAATCCCTAGCTTGCCTTTTACTCAATCCTTCCCAGCAGCCAGAAATTGCAGCGTTTTTTGACTCTACCCCCTTTCAATATCAGTATTGCCCAACAGACTGAAACAGATCTGATCAGTAAATTAATTTCTGCTGAGATTATTACGCTTCCAAGCAACATCATCGAAAAGAATTGCTCACTTCCTGGCCGTTGCAATGACTTTTGAGGGTTAGTAGGGGTTGAAAGGAACGTCAGTCAGCTTCCCAATTTTTAATTTCTTCAATTTCCTGAAGGGTTTTTGTGCATGTAAAACTTTAAAATTGGAGATTTTTATTTTCTTTGTCTGCTAACTTTTGGAACAGCGAGAAACCATGAAATTGTGCACTAATTCTTTAAAGCTGTGCATTTAATTGGGTCTTGGCCTCTTTTGGTGAACCCAAATTTAATGCAGAACTATTTAATGTACAGAAGCGGATGATCGGACTCGAACCGACGACATTCAGCTTGGGAAGCTGACGTTCTACCACTGAACTACACCCGCACAGAACGTGAATACCAAGATAGCATCCTTGCCCCGGCAGCAAACGATATATTTTATGAAGACGCAAATTCAGCGATTGCCCTGTCCATAAACGCTCGCCAATGGGGAATAGGCGTCCAAATTTGATGTACATCTGCTAGCGCATCCTCAGGGGCAACCTGCTGACGAATAACCCGATACAGATACATAAACGCTGACACCCGCATATTCTTAGCACAGTGGACAAAAACCTGAAGGTCAGATCGCTGATCCATTACCGCGAAGAAACGTGTCAAATCAGTTAAACTCGGCGTTTCCCAATCTACAGGAATGTGAACATACTCCATATCTAATTGAGCAACAATTTCACCCTCTTCAGCAATGGCATCCGTTGAACTCACCAGCGCCAAATTCACAATACTTTGATAGCCTGCTGTTTGGATATCGGCAAATTGAGCAGCCGTGGGTTGGCCCGCCGTTCCTACTCTATCCGAAAGTGCTAGAAATGCCTGGATCTGCTTGAGTTTTGCATTGGCATTATGCATTGGCAATATGAAGTAGCTTTTGAAAGCGTTTATGGCTATATAACCTGGACTCAAATATTTTCATAGCTCTATGTTATTGCAGGAGTATGCAAAGAACAGTGCTCAACAGCGCAAACTCATTTTTTATGCCATCTTTGAAGTTTCGACTCCGCTCAACTTCAAAGATGGCATAGTCGAAGGGTTGAAAAGGATGGGCTAAACTTCAGGATCTTGTAGAAAAGTTTGAGCACCCGTCTACTCTAGCGAGGCAGCTGGCAAGGTGAAGAAGAAGCTAGATCCTTGATCCACTTCAGATTCTACCCAAATTTCTCCTCCTTGCTGCTCAACAATTTTTTTGCAAATGGCCAAGCCAATGCCAGTGCCAGAATATTCTTTCCGGGTGTGCAGTCGTTGAAAGACCATGAAGACCCGATCTGCATGTTTGGAGTCAATGCCAATCCCGTTATCTTTGATCCAAAAGAGATAGCGATCTTGTTGGTGTTGATAGCCAACTTCAACAATGGGAGCTGCATCTCCTCGATATTTAATAGCGTTACCAATTAGGTTTTGGAAAAGCTGAGTGAGTTGGCGGGGATTAGCCGTGAGGGTGGGCAGAGAGGTGAGGTTGAGAGTAGCTTCACTTTCCTGGATAGAAAGCTGTAGGTTTGCGATCGCATTCTCCACTATCTGATTACAATTCACGGTTTCCAACACCTTGGCTTGGGTACCCACCCGAGAATAGCTGAGTAAGTCTTGGATCAACTGCTGCATGCGGGTGGCCCCATCGACGGCGAAATCAATAATTTGGTCGGCCTGCTCGTCTAACTTCCCAGCGTAGTTTTGACTCAGCAGTTGGGTAAAACTAATCACCATGCGTAGGGGTTCTTGTAAATCATGGGAGGCCACGTAGGCAAACTGCTCTAGTTCCTGATTGGATCGCTCTAGTTCCTGGTTGAGTTGTTGCAGTTCTTGCTCAAAGTGCATCCGTTCAGTAATGTTATGGGCCACCCAGACCACAGAGTCTTTCGGTTCCGTAATGTTATGAGCTACCCAGACAACTGATTGGTCTAAGAGGGGAGAGATACTCGCAGTAAACCAAGCGACCTGACCTCCAATCATCAGCTGATATTCAAAGTTGACGGTTTGTTGGGTGTCAATTGCCTGTTGAATAATACCTGACCATTGCTGATCAGGATCTTGCCAAAGTTCATCAATGGTATGGCTAATCAATTCTGCATCAGGTTCGCAGCCTTGACTGGAATTGGTAGGTGCAACTTCAATATTGCTAATTTCGCCGCTATCCAAATCACAGACAAAGACCAGATCTTTCATCGCTTCAAAGACAGCTCGTATCTTACCTTCTGAACTACGTAATTTTGCTTCTAATAGTTGGCGATCGCTAACCTGATGCTCTAGGTCTTGCACCTTTTGTTGTAGCCTTTTCAAGGCGTCGGGAGAAGAGGCTGGAGAGGAAGAAGTTGATTGATACAACTGAACCAGGGTTTCTGGGGTAATGAGTCCCTGCAAATGGGAAGACTGATTCACAACTGCTACGTACTGGCAATTTTCGGCTTGCATGACTTGTGCAATCGTTTCTGGATCATCTGCTTTGTCCTTCATTAAGGTGGGGATGGGGTGATCCATGATGGTCTGCACCGAGGTTTGTTGCAGGTTGAGTCCAGTGGCTAGAGCTTGGATGAGATTGCGATCGCAAATCACCCCAATCGGAAGTTTCTGATCGACAACCACCAAATAACGGGCCTGAGCTTGGTACATGGCAGCGACGGCATCTGCAATTGAAGTTTCTGGTCGAGTCACTAAAGGGTCATGAATCATTGCTTGCACCGTTTTAATCTCTCAACACCAGATGACATATACCCGATTAGGGTTATGGACTAGATCTAAATTCCGCATTGATATTAGCGTGAATCTTTCTAACAAGGTTCCTATCACTCACAAAAATCTGAACTTTTTGCCAAGACAATTGATGTAGCCAAAAACCTATGCAGGATGAGATACTACAAGCGAAGTATTTCATTGGTTTTGGGTTAGACCCTTCACGTGAACTGAAGTAACCTGAAGATTAAGTCATCAGCTCGTATTGTCAATTTGTAGCTACAATTCAGCTATGGAGTTCAAATGGGATGAAGACAAGCGAATTGCTAATGTCAAGAAGCATGGACTGGACTTCATAGATACCAAACGTATCTTTGACGGTGACACGATCACGATTGAGGATAGCCGCTTTGCGTATGGTGAGCGGCGCTTTATCTCCTTTGGAGTGTTGCAAGGTCGCATCATAGCAGTTGTTCACACTGAAAATGAAGACACCATCCGAATCATCTCGGCAAGGAAGGCCACTCGAAATGAAGAAAGAAGCTACTTCGCACAACTCACTGACTGATTGGGAGCATCTAGATGCTATGCAAGATTCAGAGATAGATCTGTCAGATTGTCCAGAGGTCACACCTGAACAATTTGCTGAGGCTGTTGTTCGTCGAGGTGGTCTTACCTCTAAGCCGAACAAGGAGCAAGTGACCTTGCGAATTGATAAGGATGTCTTGGATTGGTTTAAGACTCAAGGCAAAGGGTATCAAACACAAATTAATGCTCTCCTTAAAGCTTATATGGAGGCCAATCAAGCGTGATATAGATCTCTCAAATGCTTTGCTTTCTAGCATTGGTTGCCCTTGCTTGTGTTACAGGTGGGGCAGGTGACCTGCATATTATTTCTATCCAAGTTTAACTCTGGGTACTTGGAGATGGGTTTGATATGGTCAATATGGGATCCTCTGTAAGATATAAACTCTTGGCAAATTGCACAGCATTGGGCTTGACGTTGGTATTGCTGCTCCTTCCACACTTTGCCATCTATTGAATTTCGCCATCGTTCAAATTCAGGGCGAGGTGCATAATAGTCTTGAATAGCAGCAGTATCTTTTCGAAAAATAGTCATGCTGCCATCAATCTGGCTTGATATTTTGAATAGAGCTTGAACAAGGGCCTTAAATGAGGGCGTAATTGCTGAAGCGTTTGGTTTACCTTCAGTCACGATTACTCTCCAGATAAAGCATACTTAGACTCGATCCCAGCTGCATCCAACTTCAAGGATGCTAACGACGCATCTGTTTTGGCCATAGCTTTCATCAAGCGCTGACTTAATTGACTCGTTGAAGAACTAACAGTGCTAGAAAAGGGTGCGGTCAACACATTCCCCAATACACTCAGCAAAGCATCAAGTATCTTTTCGAGTTTGGTGTAGGTTTCAGGTTTAAGTCGAGGGCATTCGCGATAGGAACGAATCGAGTGTATCACCTCATTAATGGTAAAAAGATAGGCACGGCCTTGTCGTCCAACAGGCTTCAGATCTTCGGTAACCTTCGCAGCATGATAATGAGAAGCCCCCAGCCCTCGAAGCTGTTTGCGAGTTATTGTCTTGATTGCATCAGTATTTCTAGCGTTGGATGGGGTCATGCGACTTGCTCTAAGTCTTCAGGTTGAATGTACTCTTTATACTGGGTGAGAAGAACCTCTATCCAAGGATCTTCAAGTCCGAAGAACTGACTAAACTTGTAAAGTCGAGCTATTAAAGTGACGAACGAACTACGCTCTTGAGTTAAATCCTGTTCGTATTTCTCAATCTTTTCAGAATATTCCAACTTAATGCTTTTTATTTCCTTCTTCTTGTTAGTGACTTCCCCTTTCTGCCGAGCTTGTTTCCGTTGACGATCAAGGAGAACTTCACCTGCGAAGTCAGCTAAGGTGAGAGCTAGGGTAAATTCATCATCCTCAGCTACTAATTTGAGATCAACACCAATCGTGTCATAGGCACGCTTGGCGTCCTTTGCCGTCCACCCCAAATCAGTGGCAAATTTAATTGCTTTTTTCTTGGTTACCATTAAACAAGTTCTCACTCTACTTCTAGAATGCCCTGCAAGAGGGGGATTCTCGCTAGTATTGAAATTTTTTAGGAGTAAGACATAGAGAGGGAAAGATATCTTTTCTAATTATGATCGCTCTCGCAAATCCATCAATTTTGCCCAAACTCTTGACGAAGCCCGAAACCTGTGCAAAATTGGGTACTACACACGTAGTATTTCATCCGCTTTGGATCAAACCCTTCAAATGAAACGCAGACTTACCTCAATCATTCTCCATCGCCTGTCGCAACGACCCGTTGTCGCCAGTGCCATGCAGTTTGGCTTTGAGACCTTAACAGGTATAGTCTGCAGTCTCCCCGAAGGCAGAAATTGGGAAACCATTTTAGGTGGACTATATCCAGATCCAAATATCCAGAGCGGTAGGTGCGCCCTAGCACCGACATAACAGCAATACTTAAACTTTGCTGAACCCCCGCTCTGGTAGACAGAGCGGGGGTTCTTTATTGAGGAGTTATCCATGACCGTTATCAACCCACAGCCTATCCTTCAAAACTCCGTGGTCGTCTTTTCCAAGGCATACCTGCCTTTAGACCGAATCAATATTAAGCGCGCCATTGTCCTATTGGTGATGGGTCAAGCCGAGTCCCTCGACCTTGGAAATACCCAGGTATGGGAAGTGCGATCGCCCAGTATGGTCTTGCAAGTATCGGAGCACATCCGGCTGTTAATAGGCAATCCAGAACGGATGTGGAAAATGCCTCCCGTGAATCGACGAGAAGTGCTCAAACGCGATCAGCACCGTTGCCAATATTGCCACAGTCATCGCCGACTCACCTTAGATCATGTGATTCCTCGTTCCAAAGGAGGATTGCACACCTGGAACAATGTTGTCGCTGCTTGTGAGCCTTGTAATTCCACCAAAAGTGACCGACCCCCCTGGGAAGCGGGCATGACCTTGCTGACTAAACCCAAAGCACCAATCCATCCCGCTGTTGCCTTTGCCGACCAGTTTTGGAAAAGCCAACAAATATTGACGCCAACTTAAGAGCTGAGGTCCAATCAAACCCCAGCTCTCCTGCTTCAACTCAGACTTTTAGGAGACAGTCCACCATGTTGAAACTGATCTATACCGAATTGGGACTGCATATGGAATACGTTGGGGACTCCCTGGAAACAGTGGTTTCTCAACACGTGATTCTAACGGTTCGTACTGGCCAAAGCTTGCATATCGAGTTGGGTCAAGCCGCTTTCTTACTCCCTGTCTTGACCCCTGGCTTAGGTTCCTTAGAAATGGCCCTGCGCCAATATGCCAAAACCCTAGAGGTTACTCGTGTGGATGCGGAATATGTCGAAGTTAGTCTAGCTGGAACCTGGATAGCCCAAGTAGTTGCAGCCCATGAAGGCATGTTCTTTGTTGCCTATGACTATGAGACTGAACTGATTCTTCATCGTCTTTGGCACACTGCTGACCAAGCCTTGTCCGCGGTGACATCAGACTAAATTCTTAGAGAGAGGGCAATCACTTTTGGTGAGGAATCCGTGAGGTCGATCTTGTCGCGGGTTATCGCTAGAAGAAGGGAATGAGCTGGTCTGACTGTGGCAGTTGTGTCTTAGCAATACTAAGAGTGGTAGAACTTAGTAGTCAGTGGGAACGGCTCTAGTTGCCAGCAAATGGAGCAATGATGATATTCTGCGCGAGTACAAGAACCAGCCGTGTGAGCGAGACTTTCGCTTTATCAAAGATCCACTCTTCTTCGCCTCTAATGTCTTCAGGAAAACACTAGAGGTGTCTCGCTCATGGCATTGTGTTTGGTAGTCTACAGGTTAGGACAGCAGCCATTAAGGCAAGCGCTAGAACAAGCGCAAGCAACGCTTCCCAATCAGAAAAGGAAACAAACTGCAAAGCCTACATTACGCTGAATTCTGCAATACTTTCAGGCCGTCCATTTAGTTTGGCTTGATGGTGACAAGTATCTCATCAAGCTCAACAGTAGGCAGCAACTTATTTTGCCGTTCCTTGGTAAGGGCTATGAGAAATATTATGTACTCTGTTAGCTAATCTGCTGAATGTGGGCAGGATAATTTATAGGGCGTCAATAGCTTGATTTTATTTTTCTCTCAAGAAATGACACCCTTTATACAAAACGCATACTATGGAAAAAAGGAGCCATACAGTAATCCTCAATTTTGTCTCCAAAAGATATTGAGTTAATCTTTGCCTAAGCTACAGCATAGATACTTCATAAAGTCAAAACAGGTCAATATTAGCGCTAAGTCAACGATTTTTGTCGGTATAGGTGGAAATTGTTGAATATTGCGTCTCATTCTAAAATTTTTTACATAAACTAGACAACTTTTCTGCCCTAATGCCACTCACTCGACACTCTATTGCCAGACAAGACTCAAGCTCAGGGGAATTTCAGGAACAGGCTATCGAACTATCTGAAACCGCTACGTCATTCATCTCAAACTTATCTGAAGCGCATACATTTGAGAGAAACGTCTTGTTTCAAGGAATTTGGGCCTATCTCCTCAGTCGGTATAGCAGTGAAGAACATGTTCTGTTTGGCATTCAGGTTGTTTTAGACCCATCTGAGCAGGGCTCTTACCTTCAACCTTTACATGTCCACGTCGACTATAACGCCTCTGTAGTATCTTGGCTCCAGCAGCTTCAAGCCCAATGGTTATTCCTACAGTCTCCTCAGCAGACTCCTTTGACTGCAACGGCTAGTGACCCTCTTTCTGATACATCACTATTCGAAAGTCTTATCATCTTCAAGCATGATTCAAGCGATGAGACCCAGTGCACTTCTTTATTATCCATTGATTCTTGCCCACTCATTGCCATCATTTCGTCTACTCAAGAGAGTCTTGAATGGCGAATTTGGTATGACTCTCAGCAGTTTGATAGTGCCTTTATTACTCGAATGCTAGGGCATATTCAAATCTTACTCGCTGGGGTATTTGCAGATCCAAATCAACGATTGGCTGACCTGCCCATACTCACACCAGAGGAAGAGTCTCAACTTTTAGAGGAATGGACGAATACACAAGTTAGTTATCCCAGAGATCAGCTTGTGCATTACATTTTCGAAGCACAGGCAAAGCAGACACCAGATAAAATCGCACTTGTTTTCCCTTTCCTAGAGTCAGGGACAGAGAATCAGCTTTCTTATCAGGAACTAAACAACCGCGCCAACTATCTCGCCCATCACTTACAGCAACGTGGCGTAGGGATAGAGACGCCGATTGCCATCATGATGGAGCGATCTTTGGAAATGGTTGTTGCCATTTTGGGAACTTTGAAAGCTGGGGGGATTTATGTGCCTTTAGATCCAGCGTATCCCAAAGAGCGACTGGAATTCATGCTTAAGGATGTGCAAGCCGAGATTATATTATCCCAGACACATCTAGTTGAAGCTTTGCCAGCTCACCAAGCTCAAGTGATGTGTTTAGATACTGGGTGGGGCGCAGACGCCACTGCAAGTATGAGACTAGAGACTCTCGTTACCTCTGAAAATTCAGCCTACATCAACTATACCTCTGGCTCAACCGGACGTCCCAAGGGGGTGGCAATTCCTCATCGTGCGGTGTTGCGACTTGTTCTAGGGACAAACTATGTCTGCTTCGGTGCAGATCGAACTTGGCTTCAGCTTGCCCCCATTTCATTTGATGCGGCCACACTAGAAATTTGGGGTGCTTTACTCCACGGTGGATGTTGTGTCCTTTTCCCTAGCAATGGACTGCCTGATCCAAATGACCTGAAAACAGTCATCCAAACCTATGGAGTGACGAGTGTGTGGCTAACGGCAGCACTATTCAACACTATTATTGCTGAAACCCCCACGGTCTTAACTGGCATTGAGGAACTCTTAACGGGTGGAGAAGCTCTGTCAGTTCACCACATCCGCCAAGCTCAGCAGCACCTCCCCACAACTCAACTGATCAATGGCTATGGTCCCACTGAAAGTACAACCTTTACCTGCTGCTACCCGATTCCTGCTCCGCTGCCTGCTGGACTAATCTCTATTCCTATTGGTAAACCGATCAGCAATACCCAGGTCTATATTTTGGATCACAGATTGCAACCTGTTCCCATCGGTGTCCCTGGGGAGCTGTTCATTGGCGGAGACGGTTTAGCGACTCATTACCTCCATCAACCTCAGTTAACGCAGGAACGATTTATTCCCCATCCTTTTGCGAAGGAAGCCACGGCGCGCCTTTATAAAACAGGGGATTGGGTTCGATACTTACCCGACGGCAACATTGAATTCATAGGACGCACCGATGATCAGGTCAAGATTCGAGGCTATCGGGTCGAACTAGGAGAGATTGAGTCCATCCTTAGCCAGCAGCATGATGTACGTGATGCGGTGGTGCTGGTTCACGAAGAGACACCCGGTGATAAACGTTTGGTGGCTTATGTGACTCCCAGTGGAGCGCGCGCGCCCAGCGTTAGCGCCATTAAGGTTTATCTGGAAGAGCGGTTAGCATTGTATATGGTCCCCCATTATATTCGAGTGCTCGAAAGGATGCCGTTGACACCTAACGGTAAGACAGATCGCAAAGCGTTACCTAAACCGATCTTGGATCATCTAGGGGCTGATTATGTGGCACCAACTTTGCCATTAGAGCAAGCCCTTGCCGATCTATGGAGCGGCATCTTAGGGCTGGCTCAAGTGGGGGTTGAAGATAACTTTTTTGACCTAGGTGGCACCTCTATATTAGCACTGCAGTTAGTGGCCAGAATACAGTCTCGTTTAGAGTTGCAGTTGCGAGCGGTAAAGCTTTATCAATATCCCACAATCCGCACGATGGCCCAGTATCTTAGCTCAGCAGGACTTCCACAGACGGAGCGATCTGTGCAGTCTGCTGCCCTGAGCCAAAATCAAGATGAGGCGCAAGCGGCAGCGGTCCTCGGCGGTATTGCCATTATCGGTATGGTAGGACGTTTCCCCGGCGCCAATACTGTTGAAGAACTTTGGCACAACCTCTGTGAAGGCAAAGAGTCAACAACTTTTTTTGCGGCAGAGGATATTGACTCTAGTATTGATCTAGAGCTGAGGGCGGATCCTGACTATGTGAAGGCTAAGGGGATTCTGCAAGGTGCAGAGGAATTTGACGCCACGTTCTTTAGTATTAGTCCGCGCGAAGCAGAGGTGATGGATCCGCAGGCCCGAGTTTTTCTAGAGCTAGCTCATCAGGCTTTAGAAAAGGTGGGGTATGCTTCTGATCAATTTTTAGGCCGAATTGGTCTCTATGCTGGTGCAGGACAAAATACCTATTTCGAACGTCATCTCTGTGGTCGTCGCGACATTATTGATCGTTTGGGAGCCTTCCAGACAATGTTGGCTAACGAAAAAGACTTTGTGACGACTCGCGCTTCTTATAAGCTCAACCTTACGGGACCAAGTGTAAGCGTCAGTACAGCCTGTTCAACATCGCTGGTGGCCACCAGTCAAGCCTTTCAAGGGCTCATGAATAATGATTGTGATCTGGCCTTAGCGGGTGGTATTTCGATTGCCACACCTCAAAACACGGGCTATCTCTATCAGGAAGGGGCAATGCTGTCGCCGGATGGGCGCTGTCGCCCCTTTGATGCCAATGCCCGAGGGACATTATTTAATAATGGTGCAGGAATTGTGGTGCTCAAGCGGTTCGAGGATGCTCTAGAGGATGGAGATCGCATCTACGCGGTGATCAAAGGTGTGGGCATTAATAACGACGGAGCAGATAAGGTCAGCTTCACGGCTCCTAGTGTCAACGGACAGGCGGGGGCAATCTCCCAAGCCCAAGCAACTGCTGGTGTCGATCCCCATAGTATTAGCTATATCGAAGCTCACGGAACAGCAACCCCCCTGGGAGATCCCATTGAAATTGAGGCGTTAACCCAAGCATTTCAAAGCGAAGAAGTGGTGCCAAATTCCTGCGCGATTGGCTCTATTAAAAGCAATATTGGTCATACCGTTGCTGCTGCGGGAGTAGCAGGCTTAATTAAAACAGCTTTGGCTCTACATCATCGGCAAATTCCTCCCAGTCTAGGCTTTGAATCCCCGAATCCCCAAATTGACTTTACCAGCGGTCCTTTTTATGTCAATACCCAACTCATAAACTGGCCCGAAGGCAAAACACCCAGACGAGCTGGCGTCAGTTCCTTTGGTGTGGGGGGTACCAATGCCCATGTGGTCCTTCAAGAAGCGCCGGCTGTGCAATCATCTAGTCCGTCGCGGTCTTACCAACTCCTACGTCTGTCAGCAAAAACGCCGTCTGCGCTTGCCCAAGCCACCCGGAACCTTGAGGAGCACCTACAGCAGCAACCTGAGCTCGACTTGGCGGATGTTGCCTACACACTCCACATCGGTCGCAAAGCCTTTAACCATCGTCGTGTGCTTGTGGCTCGTGATATAGCTGAGGTCCAAGATATCTTAGCATCTCTGGATATGGTGCGTACCAGCACTCGTGAAGCCTTGCACCGCAGTCCAGAGGTTGTGTTCATGTTCCCTGGGCAAGGCTCGCAGTACGTCAATATGGGACTTCATCTTTATCAGCACGAACCGGTTTTTCAAGCCTCAATTGATCGCTGTGCTGAAATCCTTCAGCCTCTATTAAAGCAAGATATCCGAAATCTTCTCTATCCAGCGACTGGCGAAGATGAAGCCGCCACTGCTGCCCTGCGCAAAACTCTTTATACACAGCCAGCGTTATTCACGATTGAATACGCTTTGGCTCAGCTCTGGTTGAGCTGGGGCATTCAACCAGCAGCTATGATTGGTCATAGTATCGGTGAGTTCGTGGCTGCTTGTCTCGCCGACGTTTTTTCATTAGAAGACGGCCTTAAACTGATTGCCTCCCGAGGTCAAATGATGTGGGATTTGCCGGAGGGCAGTATGTTGTCTGTGCGCCTATCCGCCGTTGCAGTTGCAGACTATCTAAGTGATGATTTGGCGATCGCTGCCATCAATGGTCCTTCTCTATGTGTTGTCTCTGGTCCTACCGAAGAAATTGCAGCTCTACAAACTCAGCTAGAAGCAGAAGAGGTTGTCTGCAAAGCGCTGCACACCTCCCATGCCTTCCACTCCCCGATGATGGATTCCATTGTGGATCCCTTTGCTAAGCAGGTCCAAGCTATTGCGCTCTCGTCCCCCAAAATTCCCTTTGTTTCTACCGTCACCGCCGACTGGATCACGGCAGATCAGGCGATAGATCCGCTCTATTGGGCAGGACACCTACGCGCGACAGTTCGCTTTGCAGAAGGGGTCCAAACCCTTTGGCAGCAGCCTGAACGGGTGCTTTTAGAAGTAGGGCCACGTTTGACTACGGCGACATTGGCAAGACAGCAAGCCAAGAATCTAAAACAGCAAATTGCGATCTCATCTCTAGGCAAAACAGCGGAGACAGAGTGGCTGTCATTGATGCAGGCCATCGGCCAACTCTGGCTGGCGGGGGTCGAACTTGACCCAGCGGCCTTCTACGCCGATGAATACCGCCATCGCCTACCCTTACCTACCTATCCCTTCGAGCGGCAGCGCTACTGGATTGATCCCAAACCCGCTGCCCCACTGGCCCCAAGTTCAGAGTCATCTCCCCGTCTTCAATCCCTGCAGTCTCATTCTTCAACCCTCTTGGAGGTACAAACGCCTACTATGTCCGACTCGCGAAAACAAAGGTTAGTTCCTTTATTGATAGAGGTTCTAGAAACAACGTCAGGCCTAGATATTACGGGTGTCGATGAAACTATTACCTTCCTTGAGATGGGGTTAGACTCCCTGTCGCTGACGCAGGTTGCCCTCGCCTTCAAAAAGAAATTCCGCATTAAAATTACCTTCCGCCATCTGCTCGAAAACTATCCCAACCTCAGCACCTTGGCAGACTTTGTCGATCAGTCCCTTCCCCCTGAAGCGTTCCCCGCACCTGAAATAACGGAACCCAATCCAGCCCCGGCCTCTATCCCAGCCATTGCCGGAGTTGCTCCTGCACCAGCCGTTCCTGAGCTAGGGCAACCAAGCGCTGGGATAGCATCTATTCCCACTATTGCGCCGACTCCCACAGCCATTGCGGGTCAGTCCAGTCCCCTCGAAGCATTGATCGCTCAGCAACTTCAGATTGTATCCCAGCAGCTTGAACTACTCGCACGAGATCAGGCCGCGCTTCCTACCGTAACGCCAGCGGTATCTGCTCTTCAAGCGCCGCCAACGTCCCAAGCCACACCACTCCAACCTACGCCACCCAGTTCTCAATCAGCGGGCAAACCAGAGGCTCAGCCGCCTCTAGATCCTAAAGCTAAACCCTCCCACGGGCCGGGGGCCAAGATCAAAAAGTCGGTGGATACAACCCTGACCTCTGAGCAACAAGCCGCCCTGGATCAGATCATTGCTCGCTGTACAGCTCGAACTCAAGAATCTAAGCGCCAAGCCCAAGAGCATCGTCGATATCTAGCCGACCCCAGAACGGTTTCAGGTTTCACCCCCCAACTGAAAGAAATGGTGTATCCGATTGTAGTCAATCGCTCTGCAGGCTCTAAGCTGTGGGATGTAGACGGCAACGAATATGTTGACCTCACTAATGGGTTTGGACTGAATCTCTTTGGCTGGAATCCTGATTTTGTCACTCAAGCTGTCATTGAGCAGATGCAAAAAGGCAGTGAGATTGGCCCACAAACCCCGCTTGCAGGACGGGTGGCAAAGCTTTTTGCTGAAATGACAGACATGGAGCGGGTGGCCTTCTGCAATACTGGCTCTGAAGCAGTGATGGCGACCTTGCGCCTAGCCCGCACTGTTACAGGACGTAGTTTAGTGGCCACCTTCGCTGGGGATTATCACGGTACCTTTGACGAAGTACTGTATCGTTCTGGTGCAAAGCAAAGAACGCTGCCTGCAGCCCCCGGTATTCTGCCTTCTATGTTTGAGAATCTTTTAGTCTTAGACTACGATGCACCTGAATCGCTAGAGATTCTGCGGAGCCGAGCCGATGATCTAGCCGCGGTCTTGGTTGAGCCAGTCCGCAGCCGCGATCCAGGGCTGCAGCCAAAAGCCTTTCTTCAAGAAATTCGCAAGATTACAGAACAGTCTGAAACAGCCTTCATTTTCGATGAGGTTGTGACTGGTTTCCGGGTTCATCAGCAGGGGGCACAGGCCCATTTCAACATTAAAGCCGATCTGGCAACCTACGGCAAAATCGTAGGCGGCGGCCTACCCATCGGTGTCGTGGCGGGCAAAGCCGAATATATGGATGCTTTAGATGGTGGGTACTGGGAGTTCGGTGATGCATCATTCCCTGAAGTGGGCGTCACTTTCTTCGCTGGAACATTTGTGCGACATCCGATGGCATTGGCTGCGGCTGAAGCCGTTCTCCTTAAGCTTAAAGAAAGCGGACCTGAGCTGCAGCAGTCCTTAGCGGCTAAAGTTAGCCAATTTGCCTTTCACCTGAACCAACACTTTGAGCGAGTCGGTGCTCCGGTGAAGATTAGCTATTTCAGTTCTTTGTTCTACGTGACCTACTCCAATGATGCGCCCCATGGGGGACTTTTGTTCTATCTCCTTCGCGAGAAAGGGGTTCACATCTGGGAATATCGGCCCTGCTTTTTCACCTTGGCTCACTCTGCTGAAGATATTGAATTTGTAATTCGCGCCTTCAAGGAGACGATTGCTGAATTACAAACAATGGATTTGCTACCTGGCAAATCGGCTGCTGCCGACGGCAGGAATTTGAATCAACCGCCCCAGCCTGGAGCACGTTTAGGGCGAGATCCAGAAGGCAGCCCTGCCTGGTACATCCCTGATCCTGAGCGTCCCGGCAAATATCTGCAGATAGGACGCTGAAACGCAAATACAGAATGTTCTTTACCTTAGATATTAGTGATATAGCTGCTAAAAAAAAGCAGATGTTAGTTGAAATAGAAAATGAATGCTTACCCAAAAATAGCTCTAGTGAATGAGACTCATTTTAAAGGTTTAAAACAAATTTTACGTGCCCCATTTCACTCAAAGTGATTTGTAAGAGCCTATGGCAAATTTTGTTTTAGACTGAATGACTAGTTGTTTAACAAAGAGAACTATTTTAACTCTTTAAAGAGGCATTCATAAAGCTCTACTCATATTAGGCTTCAATTTAAATAATCTATTTTAATGTTTTGTGGCTGTTTTAGGCTTAAGTACAATGAACCAATCATCTGAGTACTCTTCAATAGATTTTTCTCTGCCAAGTCAAGTTATTGAATCTGACGAAAAAGAATTTCAGAAGCACTTTAATTTGCTTCCATTTCAGTTTTTACATAATTTAGAACACCATCCACTTTTCGAAATTCCTCGCTTGGTTGACCTAGCGAATACGATCGCACGCAAATCTAATTTAAGAAAAGTAGTGTGTCTGGGTAGCAAAATATCTGCTGACCGAAAGTGGTCAGATATGCCTATCAATGAGCAAGTGGCTGAAGCTATTGCTAATATTGAAGAGGCTGGTTCTCTGGTTTTGATCAAGAGTGCCCATCTCGATCCAGACTACAAAGTTTTGATGGATCAGATTTTGGCTGAGCTTGAAGATCGTGTTGGCATGCCTCTACGCCAAGAGATTACTTGGCCAGAGACCTATATTTTCATTTCTTCTCCAAACTCAGTGACCCCCTATCACATTGACCATGAGCCAAACTTTCTGTTTCAAATTCGGGGGCAAAAGGAAGTCAACCTTTTTGACCCTTTTGATCGGTCTATTTTAACTGAGCAGGAAATTGAACGATACTTTGCATTTGACTTAGAATCAGCAACTTATCAAGAAGACTATCAACGCAAGGCCTATGTTTTCCCCTTGGTTCCTGGGCAAGCCGTTCATCATCCTTCTTTAGCACCTCATTGGGTCAAAAACGGGAATAATGTTTCTGTTTCATTGAGTATTAATTTTTGCATGCGTTCTGTTGATTTAGACGCCAGAGTTTATCAAGTTAATCATTTTTTGCGAAAGCTAGGTGTTACGCCGACACCACCGGGGCGATCGCCTATTCAAGATCAGCTTAAGATTGCAGCAATGGGTTTGTTCGCCAAACGCCAGCCAGTGATCAAAGATGATGTTGTCTTTTCTGGTGTACTAGGCTTCAAGGAATTCATGAGAAAACCTGCAGCTCCGTTCGGAAGGTACCTGCAGTCTTAACAAGTAACGTGATTGAAGCTTATAAACCCAGACAGAAAAATACAGATTATGAAGTCATCTTCTTTTAATGCTCAGCCCAACGCGATCTCTGTCGATTTTGACCCCTTTGCCCAGGGAGAAATTTCAACCCTTGCTCTGGCGACAGAATCACAGAAAGAGATTTGGGCATCGGTACAAATGGGGTCTGATGCAAACTGTGCCTACAACGAATCTGTATCGTTGTGGCTTAGAGGCAAGCTAGAGATTGAAACCCTGCGATCTGCTTTTCAAGAGCTTGTGCAGCGGCATGAATCATTAAGAACGACCCTTAGTCCTGATGGCGATCATCTCTACGTGGCTGAATTCTGTCAGTTCGAGATTCCCCTGGTTGATTGGTCACAAACCAGTGATTCTGAACGTTCTAAAAATATAGCTACTGTCAAGCAGCAGGCCGTTTCTACTCCGTTTGACTTAGAGCAGGGCCCATTGTTCCGGGTTAAGGTCTTCCGGCTAAATTCGGAAGAACATTGGGTCGTCTTGACTGCTCATCACATTATTTTTGATGGCTGGTCCTGGGGCGTTGTAATTCCCGAGTTGAGTCAGTTATATTCTGCATTTTGCAACGGTCAAACCCCTAGCTTAGAAGAGCCAGATCGCTTCAGCGAGTATGCTTCGATACTACAGGAAGCTGAAGATAGTGAAGAGACGAGAACCACTGAGGCCTACTGGTTGCAGCAATTTGCTGAGACAATTCCTGTTTTAGATTTCCCTACAGATCGCCCCCGCCCGCCCCTGCGGACCTTCAATTCAGCCCGAGAAAATTGGGATTTACCAGAATCATTAATTATTCCCTTAAAGCAACTGGGCACCAGGCTGGGATGCAGCTTTATGACCACAATGTTGGCTAGTTTTGAAGTTTTCCTTTATCGCCTCACGGGACAAGAAGATGTGATTGTGGGAGTGCCCACTGCTGGGCAAGCCGCTTGTGGACAATATAACTTGGTCGGACATTGTGTTAACCTACTGCCTTTGAGATCGCGCCTTAATGCCCCAGGGGCATTTACGAGCTACCTGCAATCGCGCCAGTCGGATGTTCTAGATGCCTACGATCACCAGCAGTTTACCTTTGGTCGCTTGGTGCAGAAATTGTCAATTCCCCGTGATGCTAGTAGGGTTCCTCTAGTACCAATTCTGTTCAATCTTGATCAGGGTTTAGAGACAGAAAAGCTTTTGTTTGATGGTCTTGACGTGGAACTTTCCTCTAACCCACGTATCTACGAAAACTTTGAGATTTTTATTAACGCCACTGAGCTGAAGGACAAAGTAACCTTAGAGTGCCAGTACAACACTCATCTATTTGACGCCCTGACGGTTCGACGGCGGTTGGCGGAATTTCAGACCTTGCTGGAAGGAATTGTCAGTAACCCTGAGCAATCAATTGCAATGTTGCCCCTGCTCCCTAAATTAGAACAACAGCTCATCGCTCAGTGGAACGATAGCAAAGCCGATTATCCACAAAATCTCTGCCTTCACCAATTAGTTGAAGCACAAGCAGCTAAAACGCCTGACAAGATCGCGGTCATTTTTGAAGATCAAGAACTGACCTACCGAGTGCTCGACCAAAAGGCAAACCAGGTGGCCCATTATCTGTGTTCTCTGGAAATAGGTCCAGAACAGGTGGTTGGGCTATGTTGCGATCGCAATCTAGAGATGGTGATTGGCGTCCTCGGCATTCTCAAGGCAGGAGCAGCTTACCTTCCCCTTGACCCAACTTATCCCCAAGAACGTCTGGCCTTTATGGCTCAGGACGCTCACATTTCAGTGCTTCTGACTCAATCTCACCTGATCGACAAACTGCCCAATATCCAAACTGTCTGTCTCGACAGCGACTGGACACTGATTAGCAGTAAAGGTACACATCCCCCCATAAGTGGAGTTACACCAAATAACCTCGCCTACATTATCTATACATCTGGTTCCACTGGTCAGCCTAAAGGAGTACAGCTTCCCCACCGTAATGCAGTGAATCTCCTACATGCTGTGCGTGAACAGCCAGGGTTGACTGCAGCAGACACCTTACTCTCCGTCACCACCCTCTCCTTTGATATTTCCGTTTCTGAACTGTTTCTACCGTTGATGGTGGGGGCGAAGCTAGTGATTGTCCGTCAAGCGGTAGCCACCGATGGGCTGCAATTGCTCGAAGCCATCCGAGTTCATAGCCCTACCTTTATGCAGCCCACACCCGCCACCTGGCGCATGTTGATTGCTGCTGATTGGACAGGCAGTCCGAATCTGAAGATGATTAGCACTGGGGAAGCACTCCCCCAGGACCTAGCTCAACAATTGTTACCCCTGGGTAAAGAACTGTGGAATCTATATGGTCCGACAGAAACCACCATCTGGTCCACCGGGTACCGAATCGAAGCTGACAACCAGCCCATTACCATTGGCTATCCTATTGCCAACACCCAACTGCATATTTTAGATAGAAACAGGCAGCCTGTTCCCATCGGTGTACCAGGCGAACTGCATATTGGCGGGGCCGGGATTGCCCGTGGCTACCTCAATAACGCGGAACTCACTGCAGAAAAATTTGTTACTTACTCTCTGGGTGCAAATTCCAACACCAGGTTGTACAAAACGGGGGATTTGGTCCGCTGGCTATCCAATGGACAAGCAGAGTGTTTGGGCCGTATTGACGACCAAGTCAAGGTGCGTGGTTTTCGCATTGAGTTGAAGGAGATCGAAGCCAATCTTTTACAACATCCCGTTGTGAAAGAAGCTGCAGTCATTGTCCGAGAAGATGTTCCCGGGGAAAGAATGCTGGTGGGTTACTTTGTCCCAGCATCGGGTACGGCTCAAGACACCTCGGAGAAAATTTCTGAGGTGCGCCAATTTCTACAGTCACGCCTCCCAGACTTTATGGTGCCAAATCGCTTTATGGCACTCGATTCAATGCCGCTGACCCCCAATGGCAAGGTCGATCGCAAAGGACTCCCGAAACCCGATCTCGCTCAGCAGTTTGCCGCCAGCTATATGGCTCCCACTACAACTCTAGAAAAGCAGATTGCAGATATTTGGGCACAGGTTTTCAACCTGGAACGGGTCGGTATCCAAGACAACTTCTTTGAACTTGGAGGGTATTCATTGCTAGCGATTCAGATCGTCTCTCGGTTGCGAAAGGAACTACAGGTCGAGGTTTTGTTGCCCCATTTATTTGAAGTCCCCACCGTTGCAGACTTAGCCCACCGCATTAAGTCTCTGCGCTGGGCTGCTCAGGATGTGCCATTGATGCAGGACGAGAACGACTATGAGGAAGGTGAGCTATGACCGCCATAGATCAACTGCTCGATCAACTGCGTCAGCGTGATGTTTTCCTTTGGCTTGAGGGTGATCGCCTCCGCTATCGGGCCGCCAAGAATGCGCTAACCCCTGACCTGCTGGCTCAGCTTAAGGCTCACAAGGCAGAGGTGATTACCTTTTTGCGTCAAGCCCGCGCAACGTCACAACTCCCACCGATTGAGCATGTTGATCGCAGCAGCTTCCTAGCACTCTCATTTTCACAACAGCGGCTTTGGTGGCTCCATCAATTTGAGCCAGACAGCACGTCCAACAACATGCCCGTGGTTTTGAAGTTTACTGGCACGTTAGATATTCAGCGATTAGAGCAAAGCCTCCAAGCTGTCGTTCGTCGTCAAGAAGTACTCAGAACTCGTTTCCCAGCAGTCAATGGGCAACCTACTCTCGTGATTGAGGATGAAGTCAGCCTGATACTGCCGATCATCGACCTCCGGGACATTCCCGAACATCAGCGAGATGCTAAGGTCCTGCATCTGACAACCCAAGAAGCTCGCCAACCATTTGACTTGGCCAATGGACCTATTTTGCGGATGAAGCTGTTCCGGTTGAGAGATGATGAGCACTTACTGATCTGGAATATGCACTGCATCATTTGTGATGGGGCTTCTTCTGATCTTTTTTATCAAGATCTAACGGAATTCTATAAATCTCTGGTCATGGGAATCCCCCCCTCGCTGTCAGAGATATCCATTCAATACGTTGATTTTTCTCATTGGCAGCGCCAGTGGCTCCAGGGTGAGGTCCTGGATTCTCAACTGCGTTACTGGAAGCAAACTCTAAAGGGATCGTTGCCAACTCTGCAGCTCCCCTTTGATCATCCGCGTCCAACGGGCGTACAGACCTATCGCGGCGATCGCGGCCCTCGAATGTTGCCCATTGACTTAAATGCATCCCTCAGCCAGTTAAGTCAGCAGCTAGGGGGAACCTTGTTTATGACGTTGCTGTCAGCCTTTAAGGTTTTACTCTATCGCTACTGCAATCAAGACGATCTATTGCTTAGCTTTGCAAGCGCAGGACGAGGACAGGTCGAAACTGAGCCGATCATTGGCTTTTTCTCCAATACCTTGCTGCTGCGCACTCATTTTCAAGGCAACCCAACCTTTCGAGAACTGTTTAATCGGGTCAAAGATGCCGCTTTGCAAGCCTATGCCCATCAAGATATTCCCTTCGAAAAATTGATAGAAGAATTGCGCCCTGAACAACGCCAAGGGCGATCGCCTATATTCCAAGTTAAATTTGCGCTGAACCCCCCATGGTCGAAGGGGCGCGGCATGGCATCTATGCATCTGCCCAACCTCACCATTACTTCCCTATTCGGGTACATCTACCATGGCAAGACAAAATATGACCTTACTCTTGTGATGCGAGAACAAGATGAAGGGTTGGGTATGGTGTTTGACTATAACGCTGAGCTGTTTGACGCCAGCACCATTGCTCGCATGATTGATCACTTTCACAGTTTACTCGAAGAGATTGTGGCCAATCCTGATCAGCAAATTTCAGACTTCTTACCGCTTCTTACCAAGACCGATACTGTTGAAGACCCCAGTGGAGATGTCTCTACGACCTTGGTAGAGACTCAAACGATTCTAGTTAAGCCTCAAGATGATCTAGAACAGACCTTGGTCAATATCTGGGAAAGCATTCTGGGCATTCAACCCATTGGGATTCAAGATAACTTCTTTGACCTCGGTGGCTATTCACTTTTAGCTGTCAGGCTTTTTGGCGAAATTGAGCAGCGCTTGGGTAAAGTCTTGCCCCTCTCTGTTTTAGTTAAAGCACCGACCGTTGAAAAAATAGCCCAGGCCATTCGACAAAAAAGTGAGATCACATCTTGGTCCCCACTGGTTGAAATCCAGGCTGGAAACGGCCAGTTATGGCCTCTTTTTTGTATGCATGGTGGAGGATTCAATATCCTCATCTATCGCGATTTAGCCAACAATCTTGGACCTGATTATCCTGTTTATGGATTACAGGCGCAGGGACTGCAAGAAGGCGAAACCGTCGCTGATCGTATGGAAGAATTAGCAGCCAACTACATCAAAGAAATTCAGCAGGTACAACCCCACGGCCCCTATTATCTCTCTGGTCTCTCAAATGGCGGCAATATTGCTTTAGAAATGGCGCAACAGCTTCAGGAGCAGGGAGAGCAGGTTGCATTGCTAGCCATGTTCGACACCTATGGCCCCAACGGGATCCAGTATCTATCTTCCATTCCTCGTTTTGCTTCTTCCTTCAAATACTTTGTAGAGCAAAGTATTCCTCGTTTTGCAGTGAAGAAACTCGATGAAATTAAAGGCACTTCGCTATTAGAGACTTTATTGAGTAATCAAGCCAGCGGCTCTTCTCAGGCGTCTCTAGAGACATCAAAGCCTCAACCGATAGAAGCCAAGACGGTTTCTCTTTCCTTGATATCGATCAAAGGTTGGATGGATCGATTTAGTCAATACATTTTAGACCGTTCACCTTGGGCTTTTTTATCACCGAGCACTCAACTCAGTACAATTGATAATTCACTGTCTGATAGGCTGAAAGAATTAGAGGAAAAATACAAAAAGGTTCATGTATCATATACTCCTCAACCCTATAACGGCAAAATCACTCTCTTTCGAGCACAGGAATGTCCGCCTGGATACCGGAGAAAGCACGCGATGGGCTGGGCAGCAATTGCGAGTCAGGGCGTAGACGTTCATATTATTCCAGGGCATCATACATCTCTAATGACTTCTCCTCTTTTAGCTAAGAAAGTTAAAGATCATATAGACAGGCTTCAAGTTGAGTATAGGCAAGGAATAACCAATCGCTCTAATCAATGACTTCACAGTACTGGAGACTTTTGAGCCAGAATAATGGGAAAAATCGCCTCTGCGTATAAAGCTTATTTTGTTGTCGCGATCGCGGTCGCTCTCCTCTGTTTAGCCCTGAGCTATTGGCCATTACGCATCTTCCCGTTCCGGTCTCCCGCATCAGTGCCAAATCTCAGCGATCGCTACTTTCAGGGGAGCTACCATGACGTTGCCATCCCACCCGAGGCAACCGATCAATATTCATTAGCCAACTATCGACTGTGGATTCCTGGTGGTGTTTCAGAACTACGCGGGCTGATTGTCAAGCAACATGGCTGTGGTGATATTAACGCCACAGGATTGACTCACGCAAATGATTTACAATGGCAAGCCTTAGCGGTAAAACACCAATTTGCACTGTTGGGCACTCAACTTCATGCTGATGGCCAGCCCTGCGAATACTGGGCACTGATTAATTATGGTTCTGGGAACGCCTTTTTTAAGGCACTTCACAAACTTGCTAAAGATAGCCAACATCCAGAACTAGAGAAAATACCTTGGGTGCTTTGGGGACACTCTGGTGGAGCAGATTGGACGGCTCAGATGCTTCAACAATATCCTGAAAAAACCCTGGCAATGGTGGGTGTGCGTGGCGGTGGCTTTCTCTTTTTTGGTTACAATCCTACCCTTTCAGAAATTCCTGTGCTCTTCACGGCAGGCAAAAATGACCCCTATGCCCATGAAACACTGCAGTTACCTAAGGATGTCTTTTTTCGGTATCGAAAAAATAATGCTCCCTGGACGTTTGCAGTAGAGGCAGATGCAGCCCATGAAACCGGAGATACGCGATCTCTTGCTATTCCCTATTTAGATACAATTTTGACGGCGCAGCAGTCTAAAATCGGCAACTCAACATTGCCCCTGGCTAACATTCAAGAAGTATGGCTGGGCGATTTGATCACTCATACCGTTGCGCCAGCAGAGCAGTATCCAGGCAATAAACTAGAGGCAGTCTGGCTTCCTGACAAAACATCAGCGATCAAATGGCAACAATATGTGAGTAGTGGCAAGATCGAGCCCATCGAGAAACCGCAGGTACCTGTCAATGTACGCATTTCAAAAACTCAATCGTCTCAAGCTATCTTGACCTGGGACTATACTCCCGATCTCGAAAATGGCTTGCCATCCTTTCATATTTATCGAAATAATAAACTTGTAACAGATGTAAAAGGGCAAGGCTATGACTCTGGCGATGCTCCTCAGCCTATGGAGCTTAAGCTAAGTTATACGGATAAGAACCCTCAAGTCGATGTGACTTATGTTGTGGCCGCTTTCAATACCCTTGGAGAAAATGCTGCGGACCCCATTCGTCTACCTCCAGAAAACTTCGGGAAATAATAAGTCAACTCGAAAAATAGAAATCTTTAAGGAGAGTGGAGTATCTTGGTCGATGGTGAACTAGAGAGGTCCTAAAGATGCCTTCAGCAACTATTGACAAACTCAATCTGCTCAAAGCCCAGCTTGAGCAATGCAACAACGAGACTGCGGCCCTACTCCTGAAACGGACAATTGCCAAACTTGAATCTCAACTCCAGATAGAACAACGCACCACTCAATCTATCAAGGAAACACCGAAAGAAGCTTCCAAGGCATCCCCGAAAAAAATACTTCAACTCCCAAACCAGAATCAAGCAAAGGGAAAACCTAAAGCAATACCACAGCAAAAGACCGCAAAGTCTTCCCAGTCCAACTCTAAATCGAGAGGTCATCACTCCCAGAAACCACCCCTACTTCCTGGCAATGGTATTCACCGGGCCTGGTGCCGAATACCGGGCATCATCCGGGAGCAGGAAGAGGGAGGGGAGAAACAACATTACTTTCTAGAAGTCGAGGGGCATCAGCTTCCCATGAGATTTCGTAAGCGATTCACCAGTTTACTAGAATCATCAGTAGATAAGCCTTTGATGGTGAAAGGGTATCCACACATCATTGAAGGCAAAATGGTTTTCTTACAGTTTTGTGGGACACATGAAATCACTCCTGAATACCCTGAAGACTGGATTGTGATCGGGGTCTGGAACCTTGAGAAGCAAAGAATATTCGTGCAGCGAGATCGGAAAATTGATACTAGAAGGCGCATCCTTCAGCATTCTCCACTCATCCAAGAGGACTGCTTAGAGAAGCTTGAGGGTGGAAAGCTCTATCGGTACAACTGCGAGAGAAAGGGGATTACGGTCACGGTTGTGGGTGTAGTGGCTATGGAGAGTCAAGAGCAGAATTTTAATCAGGAGATCACATAGCTCAATAATTTTTTGAACTATGTGAACAAATTTCCGTAATGCAAGGTGTCTCTACCAGCGATTTCCACCACCGAAGTTACCACCACCGCCTCTATTTTCACGAGGCTTAGCCTTATTCACTTTGAGAGTCCGTCCCATCCACTCAGCACCGTCTAACTCTTCAATAGCTTTGGTCTCTTCAGCCTCATCACCCATCTCAACAAAGGCAAAACCACGCATCCGTCCTGTTTCGCGGTCAGTGGGAAGCTTGGTGGACTTGACGGTTCCATATTCTGCAAAAGCGGTGTTTAGGTCTTGCTCTGTAACGTCGTAGGAGAGGTTACCAACGTAAATCGACATGAAGTTATATTCCAAAACTAGTCATGTCCATGCTATCTGATCCCCGTTCCCATCTATGAATTGAGCAGTAATTGTTACAGAGTTTTCAGAATTCGAAGTTAAGATTAATTCATCCGTTGAGTAAAGCTCACTTTCCTTCATCTAGAACAACAGTTCCTTACTTTCTCCCTTCAGCCCAACGATCCATCTCACCCAGGAACACCTTGACTTCCTCACCTACCAAAGCTTTGAAATCTCTCATGAATGATCCAGGTTAGTACCCATACAGACATCCTCTATCTAGTCGTCCCTGCAAAATCTATTAACCCAAGACTAAGCATGGGCCCCCATCAGGTGTGGTTCAAGTAGCAATTGGCTGATGTTGCCTGTGTCACACAAAAAATCAGTACATTACTTACAATCGTGTCCGAAAATTGGCGACCACCATCATTGTTCGGCAGTGGCTATCTGAAGAACGCCAGATTAAAGATTAGAAATTTATTCTGCATCCGCGTGAGCAGCGGAATTAATCTATCTAGCAACTCCTGGGAGTGGTCTACTTAATTGTTCAACAAGTAAGGCTTAGTCCCATCCAAAATATTAGCCTGACGGGTGCAACGGAACTCCCTATAGCATAACCAGTCTATGGCATGATGACGGCAGACAAAATTGTATACGTCATTACTTATGCAGCTAATAGATTGGATCATTGTCGCGGCATACTTGATTATGACCCTTTTGCTAGGGGTATACCTATCACGAAAAGCTTCAGGTAGTGTAGCAGATTTCTTTGTGTCGGGACGCTCTCTACCGTGGTGGTTGGCAGGAACCAGCATGGCTGCTACGACCTTCTCCATTGATACGCCGCTATATATTGCAGGTGTAGTGGCTAGCGGTGGCATTGCCGGTAACTGGCAGTGGTGGAGCTTTGGTATTGCCCACATCATTATGATCTATATTTTTGCTCGGCTATGGCGTCGTTCTGAGATCATTACCGATGCAGAGCTAATCGAAGTCCGCTACGGAGGCAAAATGGCTGCCACCCTCCGAGCGACAAAAGCCTTTCTGTTTGCAGTCCCGATTAACTGTATTGGCATTGGTTACGCGATGCTGGCGATGGTCAAGGCGATTGATGCCTTAGAGCTGTGGCAAAGTGTCGGCGTTAATCCGGGTGAAAATCTCAAGATCTGGAGTGTGGTTGGGATTAGTGTCTTTGTCTTGCTGTATGCAGGACTTTCTGGGTTGTGGGGGGTTGTAATTACCGACTTCTTTCAGTTCTTCTTTGGGTTAGCAGGGGCTATTGTTGTTGCTGCGATCGCAGTTAACCACATTGGCGGCATGTCCGAACTGATCCAACAGGTGCAAGAGAAAACACCGCAGGATGTCTTAAGTTTTGTCCCGCTTCAGGTTGGGGGTGGTTCTTTGGTGCAGTGGAGTGATGCTGCAGGCATCACACTTAGTACATTCTTGGCCTACGTGTTTGTTCAATGGTGGGCTTTTCGTCGCAGCGATGGCGGTGGGGAATTTATTCAACGATTGGCAGCAGCTAAAACAGAAGACGAAGCGGAAAAGTCGGCTTGGTTTTTCAATATCTTGAACTATGTGGTTCGGACTTGGCCCTGGATTGTTGTGGCATTGGCGGCTTTAGTCATCTATCCAGACTCTGAGCTATTAAGCGCAGCGGGCACAGTGGATCGAGAACTGGGCTATCCCAAAATGATGCTCGATTTCTTGCCCCCTGTTTTGCTGGGTTTGACCGTAGCTTCCCTGCTGGCTGCGTTCATGAGTACAGTTTCGACTTTAATTAATTGGGGTGCGTCTTATCTCGTCAATGATCTCTATGGTCGTTTCTTCCGTGCCAATGCGACACAGTCTGAGTTAGTGTTGGCCGGACGTGTTGCATCAGTGTTGATTACGGTTTTAGGTGCGATCGCAGCATTCAATTCCAGCAGTATCACAGAGGTCTTTGGCCTTGTGATTGCTATTGGGACTGGGCCAGGTCTTGTTCTCATTCTGCGTTGGTATTGGTGGCGTATTAATGCATCGGCTGAGTTGGCCGCCATGCTGGGTGGCTTCTTTATTGGGTTGGGCACAAGCGTTTTTCCAATCATTAAAATTGAAGATCAGGGTATCAAGTTAATGGTAATTACCGGACTCACCGCTATTATTTGGATCGCAGTTGTGATTTTGACGCCACCCGAATCAGATGAAACGCTAAACAAGTTTTATACAAAGGTTCGTCCTGGTGGTCCAGGCTGGCAGCGTCAGAGAGAACAGACCGGCCTACCGCCCCTGCAAGATTTGGGTAAAGATCTACTAAGAGTATGTGCAGCTATTCTGCTCTTGTTCGGCGCGATGTTTGCAGTAGGTGGATTTTTGCTGTTGCAACCCGTAACAGGTTGGATTTGTTTGGTGACTGCCGTGGTGGGTTGGATTTGGTTACGCCAACTGAATAAATCTCAAGCTCCGCCAATGGCTAGACCAGGAACAGGGCTACCAATGAAGTAAAGATTTGTCTGGAGTCAATTTATAGTGTAAGCGTAAATAATCACCATTAAATTCTCAATAAGCTAATATCTTGACTTTTTATCGCGAATCATAAGTTAAAAAACCTTGAAATTGCGTTCATTATTGTCAATAATATTTCGGATTTTCAATTAAAAAAATGTTAATGGCGATTATTTACGTATACAGAAAGCCTCGATTCCCTGCTGCAACTGCAAGGCTAAACAATGGCGTAACCCTGCGTTTCGACGGACATCTGGCAGGTCTGAAGAAGCATCTACAATGGCCAGCGATGACATAAGTTATGAAAAAGGCGCAGCCTGCACATCATCGCTTATTTTCGAACGAAATAGACCTGGCACTCTACACAGAAACTTAAAACTCAACCGTCATAACACTTTCAATAGTTGTAGGCAAGGCATAAATATCAACGTAGAATATAGCCAAATCCTCGAATGGTATGAATTAGGTGTTTGGAACTATATTTTTCCAGCTTTACTCTGAGATGAGATACATAAACCTGAACAAGATTATAGTTTCTACAATCATCCTCTTTCCAAACAGCATTTAAAATGTGCTTATAGGGTAATGCCTGTCGAGGATGTTGGAGGAAATAAGTTAATAGATCAAATTCTTTAGCTGATAGTCTAACGTCCTGACTTCCCAAGAAGACTTCACGAGATTTCTGGTTGAGTGCTAGTCCTGAATATCTGAGAATTTCTTTTTCCAACCTATCCCTGAGACGAGTTCTCACCCGAGCCAGTAATTCTTCAATCCTAAAGGGTTTGGTTAAGTAGTCATCTGCTCCAGAATCTAAACCAGTCACTCGATCTTTAACACTATCTTTAGCTGAGAATAAAATAATGGGAACTCGACTGCCTGTTGTTCTCAGGCGTCGACAAATTTCTGGCCCCGTAATAAACGGTAGAACCCAATCTAGAATCATCAGGTCAGGATAGTGATTTCTTGCCTCTAATAAACCAGCCATCCCATCACTACAGACGGACACCGTATAGCCTTCTGACTCCAACTCTAGCTCTAGAAAATGGGCTAAGTTGGCTTCATCTTCTACTAGTAAAATATTAAAACTCATATAGAAACGGTGGGTATTTCAACGGTTACTGTAGTCCCAGCATGCAGATCAGACTTTATTGTCAACTGTCCATTGTGGTCTTCGACAATATGTTTGACAATTGCTAATCCCAAACCATTCCCTGATTGTTTTGTTGTAAAAAATGGAGACGTAATCTGATCTAAAATATTAGCCATAATGGGAGTCCCCCAATTGTGAACTTGAATATGGACTGATTTTTGATGTTGCTGTGGAATAATTTTCCAGGTTATTTCATCATTTGTTGCTGAGGCTTCACAGGCATTGGCTATTAGGTTGGTTATGACTTGCTTGAGTTTGTCAATACTCCCAGAAATCATGATGGGGAAAGGTGCAGGGAGGAATACAATCTTTTGATCAGCCGTTGATTGTAGTTCTTGAGAAGATTGATACAAATCAGCCATGAATGTATTCACTTCTAATCTTGAAAAATTGAGGTTATTAGGCTTTGCATACAGCAAAATCTCTTTCAGTAGACGCTCTAAACGCTCAGCTTCGGCAAAGGCAATAGCCAACCTTTGCTGTAGAGATTTAGGTAAAATATGATTTTGGGATGATTGGAGGCCCATTAATATTGTCGTTAGAGGATTCCGAACCTCATGGACAATCATTGCTGCTAATTCACCCACTTCTGCTAATCGCGTTTTCAATCGTGATCGGTTAATTTCGTTGGCCCGGTCTTCAAGAGCCTGTTTCTGACTGACTCTCAATTCTTTTTCTAAAGTAATGTGCTCGGACAGCCTTGTTTCTAAAGCGTTGTTTAACCGTCGCTGTTCTTGATACAGCTCATAGTTGTCAATTGCTGTAGCAACCCGTTCTGCAAAGATTTTCACAAGGGTTACATCTTCAGGACTAAAGACATTAGCCTGGCGGTGAAAACAACAGATCGTTCCGATCACTTTCCCTACAGGGGTTGTGAGAGGCACACCAAGGTAAGCTTGATAGCCATCAGGGAGGGCACCATAAGGGTGGTTAACGGTTGCATTTTGAACCAAGAGGTGATGACCAGTGGCAACGACATAGCCTGTGACGGTGTCGTGAAGAGAGCTAACCTGATATTCAATATCAAGATTGCTGGCCAGTAAGTGTTCGGTATGGTTCTCACATAACGTAATCACAACCCAATCCATACAGACTAACTGATTGATACTTAACGTGACGCGCTTCAAGAAAGAATCTAACTCTCCAGTTCTATAACTTAGGGAGGCTAAGGTCTCAAGCAGCCGCTGTTCTTGTTGCCATTGGAGTGAATTCGTTGACATCGCTTTCAACCTCAGAAAGATAGTGGGCAAATCATGTTTCTGGGATTACTTCTTCGAGGACATTGCGAGCAATACGAGTGACATAAATTGTGACTGCTACTGTCGCCATGAAACCGATAATACGAATCGCCCACTGAATGGTTGGATCGGTCGGCTGATCTTCAGCGCCAATCGTGGCAATATTGCCTGCCAATGATCCGATATAGACGTACATGATCGTGCCCGGAATCATGCCCACACATCCGAGAATATAGTCTCGGAATGAAACACCTGTTACGCCTAGAGCATAGTTGAGGAGGTTGAAGGGAAAGATGGGGGAGAGTCGGGTTAGCAATACAATTTTGAACCCTTCCCGACCAACAGCTTGATCTATGGCGTTGAATTGATGGTTATCTGCAATCCGTTTGGAAACCCAGCTCCTTGCTAAATAACGTCCAACCACAAATGCGAGTGATGCTCCAATCGTGGCCCCAAGAAAAACATAGATGGAACCTTGAATAACCCCAAACACGACGCCAGCGCCTAGAGTTAGGATCGAACCGGGTAAAAAGGCAATTGTGGCCACGATATAGAGCACGATGAAAGCGAGAGGGCCGAGTAACCCTAAGCTATCAATCCACTCCAATGCACTTCGTAAGAGGTCCTGAGGATTAAATCCCGTGCTGGCTGATGTTTCTTGGGCAAGAGCAGGCACAGCCGTAATCATAATTGCAGCAAAGCTCAAACCAAAGAAGTTGGCAATTTTATTCATAGCGTTTTATGTGTAGGGGGTTGCGATCCACAGTTTGGCTTGATAAGAACTGGTGTGATCTTTTTGTTTGCAGTAGCTATGAAGCTTACAGTGGGTCAGGATTGATGCCCCGTATTGTCCGTGACATCCTCCTGAACGTTGGGCAACGTAGCAAGTTATTGTTCAGTGCTAACAGGTTCTTTTCTGGGGTCTAACATATCCATAATTTGGCCTGATATTTGATTACTTGAATCCAAAACTTCTTGAGCCATCTTTTTGACTTCGGGATCGTCAGAGCTTAATGCTTCTTCAGCGACTTCTGAGACTTGCATTTGGAGCACCAGCATTTCCATCATCTTTTTGCGTCTCTGATAGGCAGGGCTAACTTCCTTGCGAAAGGGAGAGGCGATCAAAAAACTGGAATCTGAAGAAGTTGGAGAATTTGAGAGTGATTCTTGGATGGGTGTTGCATTTGCAGGAATGACTAACAGCAAGCTAAGTAAAGAGATAGCCGAGCCTGTTGTTTTATGCAGAAGATTCATCTATGAGCCTCTCAATTTTGCAAGTATTGACTAGAGAATGCTGTTATCAATGGAATAACAGTTTGCTACTGATAACTTTCGATTTAGGAAAAGTCATCTTAGGTTTTCAGAGATAAGCAGTATCAGAAAATTAAAATGATGGCTATCTCTGAAGGATATAGAACTTAAAAAGTCTAAAAAATTTCTGACCTTTATTTGTATGAGGTCACTTTAAGCTCAGTTTTATGACCTAGTCTTCTAGATCTCTGCAAAAAATAATAAAATCTTGCGAGTGCTCTGGCAACTCATTTCGGGTTTTATTTCATGGGTAAATTTATCTAAAAACTTTTACCTGCATAGCATTCCAACGATGCGAACTAAAATGACTCCAGCCTTTAGTTTGACGTTCAATTAGGAGTGCAAATGCCTGGCGGTGTTCAGATGCCTCTATATTCAGGTAACACTACTTCTATATCTCTTATAGCCAAGGAGTTCTAACCCAGCAATTGTAAACTCAAAATCTTGGCAAGCTAGGTTCTAGTCAGGGCTGTTTTAAGTTAGCAGCGAAAAAATAACATCAACCCGGTTGGCAAGCTCTCTCATAGCGATTTTGAGCGATTGGAATCCTTGTAAACGCAGAATATTTATCACAAACGTTCTGAGCAATGACCAATTGAGTAGTGCTTGTTCATCTTCAGGTCGATAATCATCTTCACCAAAGACAATATCCTTAGGCCAATGCAACCGTTCGGCTGAGCTCACGTCGAAGCCGATTCTCGATGCCCCAATGCTCCCGGACCAGGGTTTGCCATTGCTGGGGTGAGGTCACAGCCGAACTGATGTAATAGGCAGTGTTTTGATACTCCTTGCCTTTACGAGTTCCCCACCGTTGTACACAAAGCACAGAACGAATGGCCTCCCACTCTTGCAAGGCTATGCCTACAGGCTCATAAACCTGAATACATCAATGTTCACAATGCCCTCTCCCCTGCAAGGTGTGGGTCTGCTCAGCCATGGGTTTAAGACACTCAAAGTAAGTCTGGAGGTGGTTGTACAGACGTCCCTGATTGCCCTTGACTGCCACGAGATAGTCATTACCCGATGCCACAATCTGCTGGAGTGTTTTTTTGGGCGTGTAAGGCATCCATAGTGATCAGCAGGCCATCAAGTTGTAGTGTTTCTAACAGAGCCTGTACGACTTTGATTTCACTATTATCCTCCTGAGTAAGGGCTAACTTTAGAGACACGATGAATCAGCATTTTGACATCTGGCGTGCAGTAACAGATCAAAATGCTGCTGCGTAAACATCCACCCAGAGCCTAGCGTTGAAAAATATTGCCTAGCTTTTAATGATCGGCCGTTGAGTTGACAATGCCATCTCAAAGCACTTTGATGCCAGCACCTGTCAAGAATTTTAGCCAAGAAACAAAGGCTTGCCCAACTCGGTTAGCTGCTAGGTCACAGCCATAGATAAAAATTTCAGCATTATCATTCAAACTGTCTCGCCATTGACGAATGTCATCAGCATAGGCCCACAGATTAATCTCACTCAGTAAGGTTGTTCCCAATTGAAGCTGGCCTGGTGCTCCCTGGCAAATTAAGTGGAGACCTGATAGATGTTGATACAGAGGTAAGAGAGTCTGAAGTTGAGCAATACCATCTTCCTCGGCCTTGAGAATATGGATGTCCATACCCAGGAGGTGACTGGCTAGCGAATCTTGGTAATTATTGACAGCTACATCTACCACCACAATAGCTTGGGTTTTCTGGCAGGACTCAGCTTGTAAACAAGTCTGATCTAATGTTCGGTTCTGCAAAGGCATGAGATGCGACATAGTTTTCCTCCAGGTTTAATAAGTACAAAACACCAAGGAAAATAAAATAGGCGTTTTCGAGCTTAACTACTGCTGTAGATGGCTACTCTAGAATTAGCTCCCAAATTAAAAGGGTATTTAAGGTTTTTACCTCTGGCCTACCGCTAATACACCTTTGTTTACATGAACCTGAATAGATTCATCTACTCCCTATACGTATGCTTTATAGGTTTGGATTTAAATCTATATGCGAGTTGTATCGAAAATAGTGGTTCTGGGTATAAACTCTCGACGTGGTTCAATTTGGAGCAACACCATTGGTTCTATGCCATAGACTGAAACTATTACTAGGTAAAGACTTTGGGATTCTATCTGACGATAAAAGTGTTACCCTAAATTTCGGGAAGTCACACCGTACCAACCTTCATTAGCAATCAGAATACATCTCAGACTGCTTGATCCATTGCTGAAGCTCATCGTATTCCATTCCTTGAATAGCTAGTGCTAAACCTGTATGAACTAGCCCTAACTTTTGCTTTGCTTCTAGGCTTAAGTCTTCAGCAGCTTCTTCTGCACACTCGAAGATACTTGCTGTCATCATTAAGTTATCGAAAGCGACTGCTAATGCTTCAGCTAACAAACTAGTCAACATGGTTTCTATGCTTTGCTTATGGGGTCTTCTCTATTATCAGGGAAAGCAGTCAGGCGTGAAACAGAGATAACACCGATTTATAGCCTAAACTCACACTAATCTCTAGTAGTTTCCCCTGATAGCGATATTACGCAGTTTGCAAGTTGATTGAGAATCATACTTGGCATTGATAAAAGTTCTAGAGTAACAGCAGGACTTTTGATCAGTTCTAAGCTAGGTCAATCAATTAGTTCAGAGTTTTGGCACTACATCTTCTAGTTGATTGAGTCTACGAATTGGGTTTCCAAGCATAGGGTTACCCCTTCATTGTTTTTCGGCTCTCTCCCCATTGTCGATCGCTTGAGTGGCAGAAACTTTCTGGAGATAGGGCTCGATGGGTACAACCGTAGTCATTTTATTAAGAATCGCCTCAATTTCGTGTAGATACTCACATTGAAAGTGGTCCTGGGTGGATAAAACCCGCTTCAGGGCATCTATCACAATTTGCTCACAAGCGTCGGCGGTCAAGCCCATCTGGCTTTGATGCCCCACCATAAAATGATGTAAGAAATAGGCATATCCCCCTATCATCAATCCTTGAAGGAGGGTATTTTCATGTCGAAGGGCTTCCAGTTCTTGTTCGAGTTCTTCCATAATTTGGTGTTGCGATATCGCAAAAACTAGCGAGGCTATCGCTCAAATTCTTTCACGGATTCGGCCTCTTTCTACATCTCTAGAGTAAAACCATCAGTGTGAGACTTCGATCCAACATTAACCTGTTCACCTTTTGTGTGTGGTTGAGCCAGTTCTGCTTACGATAGATAAAGCACTACTAAATAACAACGGATAAACAAGCATGAAGCGTTGGTTGGCGATCGCACTCCTCACCCTATTAACCTGGCTAGGTCCCGTAAGCCTAACAGCTCAGGCCCAAGACCTAGCAAAAGCAACCTTTGCGGGGGGCTGTTTCTGGTGTATGGAAAAACCCTTTGATACCTTAGACGGTGTCGTCTCAACGACATCGGGATATACGGGGGGAACGAAAGTGGACCCTACTTATCAAGAAGTCTCATCTGGGAAGACGGGCCATGCTGAATCGGTGCAGGTGGAATATGACCCCAGTAAAGTCAGCTACAAGAAGCTCTTAGAGGTTTTTTGGCATAATGTTGACCCCTTGGATGCGGGGGGACAGTTTTGCGATCGCGGTGATCAATACCGCTCCAGCATTTTTTACCATTCGGATGAACAACAAAAGCGGGCAGAACAGTCCAAAGCTGAATTAGATCGTTCCAACCAATTTGCAGCACCCATCGCCACTAGCGTCGTCGCTGCTGATACGTTTTATCCGGCTGAAGATTACCATCAAAACTACTACAAAACTAATGCCAATTGGTATCGATTTTATCGGTATAGTTGTGGGCGAGATCAGCGCCTCGCCAAGCTCTGGGGAGAACAAGCTGGATAGAAAAAGGGTCTCTCGAAGAAGTTAACCCATCGCACGGATTGATTCATGCCGATTGTGCACCAAGTTATTCATCTTGACACCGATCAAGACATTGGCATCTATAACCTATCTCCGCAGATTCAAAGGTTGATTGCCGCTAGCTCGATTCAAAATGGTCAAGTGTTAATCTGTTCTCGCCATACCACCACAGCGTTAGCCATCAATGAGTACGAGGAACGATTGCTAGAAGATATCAAAGGCTTTTTGCGGAAACTTGCCCCCACAGACCAACGGTATCTCCATAACGACTTGCACCTGCGGGATGTGCCAGAGAATGAACCTGAAAATGCTCATTCTCACCTAATGGCTATCACACTTTCGTCGAGTGAAATTGTACCGATTGTTGAGGGTAAGTTGGCCTTAGGCACTTATCAATCAGTACTTTTGTTTGAACTGGATGGCCCCCGTCAAAGAACTGTATTTTTGCAGGTTTCTGGGGAGTAGGGTTAACTCTTGCGGGTCATAAGGGTCATCTTTACTGACATTACTGCCATCCCGCTCGGTCAGCAATTTTTGTTGCCTCTGGGTTATTCCGACCATAGGCACTGACATTAACCGTATCGGCTTTGAATTCGCCATACTGCTTTAGTGCAGGCGCAGCCTCCACACCGATCACGGCAGGATATTCGTTATTGGCTTCTGCAAAGACTTTTTGTGCCTCTGGGCTAGTGAGATATTCCATGAATGCGATCGCATTTTCCTTGTGCGGAGCATTGGCAACAACGCCTGCCCCACTAATATTGACGTGGGTACCTCTATCTTTCTGATTAGGGAAAAATACACCGACCTGGTCAATTACAGCTTTGTTTTTAGCACTCTCGGATTGGGCCAAACGAGCCACATAGTAATGATTGACAATAGCAACATCACATTGACCGGCTGCCACAGCTTTGATTTGATCGACATCTCCCCCTTTGGGCGGACGAGCTAGGTTAGCAACTAAACCTTTTGCCCATTCCTCTGTAGTGCCTTCTCCCTTGGATTCAATAAAAGATCCTAGAAGCGACTGATTGTAGATATTGTTAGAACTACGCACACACACTCTCCCCTTCCAGGCAGGCTCTGCCAAAGCTTCATACGTAGAGAGTTCAGTGGGTTTCACCTTGGCCTTGTTGTACACAAGCATCCGCACCCGTTTCGTCAAGCCAAACCACAACCCATCGGGATGACGGAGATTTTCAGGAATTTTCTGATTGAGCGTATCAGAGTTAATCGGTTGCAGTAACTTAGATTGCTCTGCTCGCCACAAACGTCCAGCATCAACCGTAATCAAGACATCTGCTTGCGGATTGTTTCCCTCATTCTTAATCCGCTCTAATAGCTCATTGTCCTTACTCTCTAGCAATTTGACTTCAATTCCAGTCTGCTTGGTAAAGTCATCATACAAAGCCTGGTCAGTGTCATAATGGCGAGCTGAATACACACTGACTACCTTATCCTGATCACCTTGTTGAGAGTCTTGATTAGTACAGCCACTCATTACAGCTAGAAATAGCAAGCTCAAGGGACAAAACAAAGAGGCTTTGGAGAAATCGCGGACCATTTTGACTTCGCTCGTTAATGAAAACAATTCTTATTTGCTAGATAAGTATTCACGCTATCGGAGTCTATTCACCTCTGTCAAGTTGGCCAGCAATCCTATGATGCTGAGAATAGGGCTGCCTACCTCCTAGACAAAGAGTCAGCTAAAATCGAGTCTTGTTGGTCGCTCGCGCTCAGGTATTGCTTTCATCTTCTGGCTCAGAGGATGGATGTGATTTGATATTGGAAATTCTGTGGGGAGGTAAATCGGTGACTGCAGACTGCTGTTGTAACCAAACCTGCAAACTTTGAGACAGTTGGGTCAAAGAGGCTGCTAACTCATCGGGTAAATCCAGTGGCAAATTGCCGGAACGGACATGTAAATCTCGCTGCGGAAATGGAATTTCAATCTTTCGGTGTCGCAAAATCGTTTCTATCCGAAAGTTAAGATCGCTTTTGACAGCAAATTGTTTTTCCGGGTCATCAATCCAAACCAATAGCGTAAATTTTAGTGAACTCTCGCCAAATTTAGTGAAGAAGACTCGGGGTGGGGGCTCTTTAAGAACACCAGAATAGTCCGTTGCTGCATCCATGAGCGCTGCTCTCACCTTGGCAGGATTGGTGCCGTAGGCAACCCCAACAGGAATTTGCAAGCGAGACATAGAGGTGCCATGATCCCAATTCACCACCTCAGACTCTAAAAATTCAGAGTTGGGAACAATCACAGAAATTTGATCGAGCGTCCGAATCTCTGTACTCCGCACATTAATGCGCTCGACCAGGCCCTGATGATCTCCGACTTGGACAAAATCACCGACCTTGATCGGTTGCTCGAAAATCAGCACCATGCCACTGATAAAGTTCTTGGCAAACCCTTGTAATCCCAAACCAATCCCCACCCCGAGGACACTGGCAAAAACGGTTAACGAGCTTAAATCAAACCCCCACAGCTGCAATAACACCAGTGTGCCGATAAACAAAAAGACATAATTGGCGACAAAGGCAACCGCTTCTTGAGCCCCACGATTGAGCCCTGTAGCCTTTAATACACGAGTGCGCAACAAGTGCTGTATTGTTCTGGCTAGGTTCATAACGCCAGCTAGCAAGATCAGTAACAGGGCAACATCCAATACCGAATAGGACTTATCACCTGCTGGAATAAACTGGGTGGCAAAGGTTTGCTGCAGAGCAGTGATCAAGCGATTCATCCAAATGCGAGTCCAGGGAAGTAAATCGCCGATATAGCGAAGTGCTGTGAGCCAAAGGATAGCTCTTAAGATGAAGAGAATGACTCTTAGAAGAAACTGCAAACTTTGAGGCTGTTGACCCGTTGTCGGGTCAACAGTGGCCTGGGGTAATAATCTAGTAAGTCGAGTCCGCCAAAACCATCCTAATGACCAGTGCAACCCAAAAACCAGCAACATACTTGTTGCTGAAATCAAGACTAATCGCCAGACATTCGCTCGCTCTTCTTGAGCCCGATTGATGGCTTTTTGCAGTTTGTTCTGCCAACTGGCAGCGGTTGCTTGGGGAGGATTGCCCAAAGCATCTCTACTGTTGACAGTGAGCAAATAGCGCTCCTTCTGATTAGCACCTTGCTTGACTTTGAGCACTGGCAGATCTCGGGAATTATCAACAATGACGGTCGTCGATACTGGAGAGTTAATAACTTCAAGTAGGCTTTTGTTGACTTTTTCTGCTCGGTCTTTTGCCGGAACTTCTTCCGAATATCTGACTTGAAACAGGGTAATTCCGTCTACTGCCACTGGGGCTGCTTTCGGTTCAACCGGAGCTACTTCTGGTGTTGATGATTGGGCAACAATGGGAGTAACCCCACCATGACTGAGCACAATCAAAACGGTGGTCAATATTACTAAGCACAGCCATCGACACCATCGCCCCTGTTGAGCCAAAGCCCTCAATAAGCCAAAGCCGCTGCAAAGATGAGAATGATTGATCATCTTGCCAATCTGTAAATATTTTATGTGCATCAGTTTAAGTTAGGGAATGGAGTACGGCCCAGAATGAGCTTATTTTCAAGAACGTATTTGCTCTTTGCTTCAAGGGGCAAAGATATAGCGACAGATGCTTCGTGATCTTGATTAAAAAGAGTGACCTGATGCCTAAGAAGCCCTTGTCAGGGGTAGCATATTCCAAGTTACTTTGAATATTTTGGTCTGTACTGAAGCGAGTAAACTAGAAACGGACTCGATATTCTAGGACACCCACTGCTTCTCCATCACTACTGACAGAGCTTCTCGCTCTCAACTGATCATTGATCTCATAACTCAGATTAAATAAGGTGGGTTCATCGACACCAGTCAAAAGTTGTAAAACCGAGGCGGAAAATCGATCAGTGATGTCGTAGCCGAGTTCTACCCCGAACGCTAGCACGGAACTTCGGTTTTGATTCTGATTGGGCAGCAAGACAGGAAAAGCACGAAAACTAGCCCGATTTCCCAGGGCATCATTCAAAGCTTTTTGTACGGTAGAGAAAGCCGCAGAACTACCAATATTGGCAATCGCTTGAGTCGCTTGACCATCTTGGAGAGACTTATCTATCCCACCCCCCAATAAGGCAACAATTTGCCCATTTGAACGATTAGGACGACTACTAAGGGTAACAACTTTGTCAAAGTCTTTGACGAGTTCACTTACCCGACCGTCTACCGTCGCCCTGATTTTTACTGATTGCACAGCACTGATTGCACTAGAGGGCAGTTCTGCAAACTCATTGAGGTCGGTTGTGCTGGCCTGTACCACCTCCGTTACAGTGGCTCGCATGCCGATATTTAGGTAGGGATCGAGACCATAACGAGCATCAAATTTGGCATAGTTTTGCCGACGCCCATCCACACTAAAAAGGGTGGTCAGCAAATTAATCGAACCCTTACGAAATCGAACCAGGCCATCGACAATGGGATCATCCACGGATCCATTGACGGTCAAGCCCCCTGTCGCTACCAAGCTGAGAACCGGGGGTTGGGAAATTTGGACATCTTCGCCAATCTGAACCACTAAATCCTTAAACTCTATAGGACTGCCAGATTCAGCTTTAGATGTTGTAGGGGCAACAGTGCCTTCTTCCGACTTGGGTGACGAACCCGATTGAGCTAACTTAACTTTGCCATCGCTGAGCTGCAGTTTTCCTGCCACTTGAGGTCGTAATGCGCTTCCAGCAATATTAATGGCACCATTGACACCACCTTGATAAAGTTCTTGGACTTTCAAGTCCAAATCTTCTAAATTAACGGCCAAGGACTGAGAGGTGGATGGCTGAAAAATCGGCAGGTTCCCGGTGACACCCAGTTTACCTTGATCGATATTGGCTGTTAATCGCGGGATAGTCACTAAATTGCGATTAAATTCGATCGTACCCGTTAGATTCGTTAAGGGCTGCTCAAGCGCCACAGCTTGGAGTCGAGCCCGATTAAACCGCACAGTTCCATCCACAATGGGCTGATCGATAGTGCCCGTCACACCCACTTTTACTGCACCTTTGCCGCCTTTCCATGTGACTTGGTCAGTGAACAAACTCAGAAGGGACAAAGCATCATCTTGGATGCTAGCCGTCAGAGAGATTTGGTCCGTGGCTGGGGTAACTGAGGAAAAGATAGGAGCATAAGGGATTTCACCTTTGAGAGATAGCGGTTGAGAATTGATGCGAGCTTGACTATCAATGCTGAGGATAGCCTGTTGATAATTGAGGGTTGCCCGCGCATTATTGACAACGGTATCGTCTAGCCGACCATCCACTAAATCGAACTCGCCTGCGAATTGGGGGTTGTCCAAATTACCAGCGACATCCACCGTACCGTTGAGCTTGCCCGCGACTGTGACGGGTAAATCTAAGAACGGATTCAACGGTTCTACCGAAACATTTTGCAGTTGCAGTGTTCCCGTTTGAGAGTCGCTCCCCAACTGTCCTTGAAAGGCCAAGATGCTCTTATCTTGTCGAATCCGTAGAGGCGCTAGAGTGAGCACACCCTCTTCTAGATCGCCCTTCACAATCAATTGGTCAATCCCATAAACCCCTAACTTGAAGTCTTGACCTCGAATATCAAAATCAGCATTGACGCCTGTTTTTACTGATCCGGCAAAGTCAACTTCTCCCCCAAATTGACCCGTTAGACTGTCTAAGTCGAATAAACCTTGGTCTTTTTGGTTCTCTTTAAGAATGGCGAGTTGCTGAATTTCTGTAAACCGACGCAATTGAGTTAGTAATGGACCGTTAACGCCAACAGGGATAGTTTGCAGGTCTACGGCGGTACCCTTAGGTTCGGAAGAGGAGCCTAAACTAGCAAAGTCTACGGCTTGGGCAAGGGTAGCGACATCAGCAATATTGCCTTGAATGACAGCGAGTTTGCCAGAATACTCAGGATTGTCTCCGGGGATGAATGTTGCATCTAATAGGTATTGGCTTTGGTCTTTGAGGAGTTTAGCTTGACTTAGATTAGCAACGCCATCTCGATAGCTAATATTTCCGGTGAGACGATTGGCCTGAATCTGCTCTAGGGCAGGTTTATCAACGGCAAAACTACCGACTAGGATTTGTTGTTTTAAATTGGCTTTGAATTGAGCTGATGCAATCCCCGCAACGGGTCCTAATCCCGAATTAGGAACTGGACTTAGATTGAAGGCTTGCAATGGAAACTTCTGTACATCTACTGAGAGCAAGTCTCCTTGAGTTGTACCTTTGGCGATCGCTTGGTCCCGTTGGATTAAAAAAGATTTAGGCAAAAACTGCGAATTGAGGGCGATATTGATGCGATCGCGCTCTCCCCCCACGCGCAGATCCACGCCTTGCCCAAAGTTTAAGTTGCCCGTCATTACTGGCTCAAATCGGAGCTGGGAGACGGCTAAGTCTTCTAATTGCAAAGAGGCAACCAACTGGGGAGATTCCAAAGTACCCGTCAACCGACCCGTCAGATCTGCCTGACCTGTTAAGGGAATGTTCGTCGGTCCCAAGGCAGCCAAAGTTCGTAGGTCATAATCATCCGCTTTGATATTGAGGTTTAAAGCAGTAACTTGCGGTCCTTGGGGAGTCTGTAAATCAGCATCAATGGTTCCGTTGGCTTGAAAACCTTTTGCGGTTGCTGACTGGACGACAATCTGGCGACCGGTCCAGCGGAACCGAGCATCTAACGGTTGCTCAATCAGCGATAACCCTTGCGAAAAATTCAACTGACCTTGGGCTCTTAGGGTTTCGGCACTGAGGTTGGCAATCGGCGCGTTCAGATTTACCGTTCCGCTCAAGGCCCCTTGCAATTGAGGAGAAAACTCAGATAGTCCTATCCCTGCTAGTTTAGTTTTAGCCTGGAAGTCTTGTTGGTCAAAGAATCCATCAATGCGAGCCGTGCCACCCGCAACTTGAGCCACGATGTTTTCAAGATAAGTGATGCCTTTGCGTAAGCGCAGTTCTCCAGTCGTAGGATAGGTGGCCTTGGGTGCTTGAAAGGCAATCTGAGTGCGTAAATCTTCGGCTTGCCCTCTAACTTGGGTTTGGGCATTGATGGGGCCAATGGTCAGGCCGGGAGAGGTGTTGTAGAGTTGTGCGATCGCATCCCCCGGCACACCCACTACATCTACATCTGCGACTAGTTCAGCCCCCGGCACCAGATTATAGCGAGCGGTCCCGGTGATCTCGCCACCCGACTGGGGCAGAGCCAATAGGTCAGTCACCTTTAAGGTAGGATTATCTAAGGTGAATTGAGCCGTAATACTTTTGAACGGCACCCGATCAATCGTGCTGCCGGAAGCCATAGCCACATTTCCAGCAATAAACGGACGAGTGATGGCTCCAGTGACGCGAATGGTGGGCACACTGACTTGTCCCGTCAAGGGAACCGGCAAATCAGGGACTTCTAGGGTAGCCAGTGCTGTATTGACATCTACGTCAGGGACGCGAGCTGTGAGGTTATAGCCCCGTTCAATATCAATGGACCCTTTGGCTTGTACAGGTACCTGATCGTAGCGAGCGGTCACCCCTTCTAGCGTTGCCGTTAGTCCCCGCAACCGCACATAGCCGTTGGCATCATAAAAGGATTTGGGCAGCCCCACAATTTGAGCGTCAATATCCTTCATACGAGCTGTCCCTCGCATGTTTGGCTTCTTCTTTTGATCTAAGAGCAATGTGAAGTTGGCATCGACTCGACCCGAGCGAATTGCCACCGGCGTCTTGAATGCTCGATCCAGAATAGGAGCCGAAATATTTTGGGCCAATAGCAGGATTTTCATCTGAGTGAGGTCCAGCTTGGTGTCGCCCTTGGTTCGCAACCGTCCCCCACTGGCAACGTTACCCCGAGCCTCAAATTGAACCCGTCGCTGATCCGGCAAAAACTTCAGGTTGCCAGTGGTCCGTCGCAACTGCTGTCGTCGAGAGCGACCGTTTTGAAAAATTAGATTTTCAGGGACGTACAAATCGGCTGAGCGAAACTGGGCATCACCGCTAATCTTAGGGAGCTGATTGGCTACATAGGTGAGGTCTAAGTCGCCATTAAATTCTTGGGCCTTGACTCGAATATTCTGTTGCGGCAGACGGATATCGGCTCGCTTGACTTGGGCGATCGCAGATAGTTTGAGCGGCACCCGAGGCTTATACTGCAACTCAAAGTCACCATCCACTTCTCCAGAGGTGATCTTCACAGGCAATTCTTCTGGCAAGAACCCCATCAGCGGTGGTGCATTCAGTTGTTTCGCCCGCAATTTAAGCTGTAAAGTCTGGCTGGGCTGAATCCATTTTCCCTCCAACTGGGCTTTGCCCCCCGTATCTAAGGAGCCATTCCCTTTGAAGTCAAAGCGTTGATTATCGTCTTTGAAGAAGACAATCCCCTCTAAATCGCTGATGGTGTGGGTACTGGTTTTGAGGGGTTCTACCACAACCTCTCCACCCTCTAGACGGATGCTGTCTAGCTTGATCTCTAGCAAACTTTCTTTGTCTTCGCTGGTCCATGAGGTGGTTAACCAAGCCCCATCAGCCGTGCGATCAATAAAGGCTTGGGTATCAATGAGCGTAATATCTAGGTTGAGACTTCTGGTCCATAGAGTCTTCCAAAGATCGAACTGGACATCGACGGCTTCAACCCGACCTGTATCTTTATCGACAACGGTTTGTCCGTTCTCCTGATACCGATGCGGGGGAACAGACGACGGTCCAAAACGTAACCCCATTAGAGAGAACTTCTCTAGCTTGCCGATCTGAACGGGCCGTTGCAAAGACTCACTCAAGCTCTCGGCAATCTGAGGAGCCAAATTCTCGTGAATATAGTGATAGGCCCACCAGCCTACTGCCACTAAGCCAGCCAACAAGACCAGGAAAGTACCTATCACTGGTTTGCTAAACAGAATGAGCCAGAGACGGCGGAAAGGCCGTGGAGCTTGTTCTCCACCGGGAGAAGATTGAGACATGCGTTTAGAGCTGCCGACTAGGTCATAAAAACGTACGGTGGCGTTACTCGATGGTTGTATTGCAGATTACCACTCAACGGGACTTTCAGGGCGAAACGTAAATTACATAATTGTCACTCTCGTCATCAGCGTTAGCAGTTAGTTTGAGTTGTAAATTGGATAGCCTAAACGCAACCCAAAGGAGTGATGATCGGGGTCAAAGCAAGAGATTCTTAATTCATGCTGCGCCTCAATCGTTCGAGCTTGGTTCAAGACCATTGAAACCACCGGATTTCTGATGTAGCCTCAACCATGCCTAACTTGCCGGGATCATAGAGTGTAGACTTTCTCGGTCATACTGATGTTCCAACAGGGTCTAAGTTGACCACTAGAGTAAAAGTTGCAGTCTCAAATTATCTAGAACTTGCCATGCTACTGCAATCAATGTCTGGAGTCATCACCTGAAGGTGATTAAGATATGTAAAAAAGCAAGTATCTTTACAGGCTGGGCCCGAAAAGTTTTCAGAATGACGATTCAACGCAACTGATCTGGACGAAAGGCTAAGTTGTCAAGTTTCTCTATTGGCCTGAGGGGATCAGTCGTTGTCTGTATCCCCATGACTTCTTAGGTAGATAGCATTGACTACTCTCCCACTGACCCTACGGGTACAGAGTGAGATTCCCCGGTCACCCGGAAAGCTTTCTGTTTCATAGCAGTTGCCCTCAGAACACCCATGTTTCATCAGGTCTTACACTCGCTCCACAGACATCAACCCAAGTCCTTGGGCAAGAATGTTGTTGGCTGCATTGATATCCCTGTC